>Ga0209571_1000069_pt1 | contig 260268 bp, 239 predicted proteins | sample EBPBio102011_DNA_FD_185866 | JGI IMG/M metagenome (GOLD analysis project Ga0209571, IMG submission 185866) | Wastewater treatment Type I Accumulibacter community from EBPR Bioreactor in Madison, WI, USA - Reactor 1_1/10/2011_ DNA (SPAdes)... | ecosystem: Engineered > Bioreactor > EBPR >... | reverse complement strand
GCCGACACGGTGATCGACGGCTGGCTGCACACCGGCGACGTCGGCTTTCGGGATGCCGATGGCTTTTATTTCGTCCACGACCGGATCAAGGACATGATCGTGTCGGGCGGCGAGAATGTCTATCCCGCCGAGGTCGAAAGCGCGATCATGGGATGCCCCGGTGTTGCCGACGTCGCGGTGATCGGCGTGCCCGACGACAGGTGGGGGGAGGCGGTGAAGGCGCTGATCGTGCCGGCCGCCGGCGCGTCGATCGACGTCGCCGACGTCATCGCATGGGCGCGCGACCGCATCGCCGCCTATAAGGCACCGAAGAGCATCGACATCATCGAAGCGTTGCCGCGCAATCCGTCGGGCAAGGTGCTGCGCCGCGAATTGCGCGCGCCCTATTGGGAAGGCCGCGACCGCGCGGTCGGATAGTCCGATAAAAAGAAGGCCCGGCGCAAGCGCCGGGCCCGGAGGAGTTCCCAGTAGGATATCTTACTCGGCCGGAACGGGGTTCCGGTTGGTGATGAAACCCTCGCGCTTCGTGCCATCGGCCTGAACCGGATCGTGCGCGACGTCGCTTTCGTCGAACTCCTTGGTCCATGCCGCGAATTCGAGGCAGACGCCGTCGGGATCGAAGAAATAGACCGAGCGGACGAAAACGCCGGAATGCATTTCGGCCGAAGCCTGCATCGGGCTGTCGTCGTGATTGAGTACCGGCGTCACTTCGATGCCCTTGTCGATCAGGCGCTGGTAATAATCGTCGAACCGGTCGGCGCGGATGTTGATCGCGATGTGGTTCATCGATCCGTGCGCCGACGTGAAGCTGCCCTGCGTCGGCAGCGCGGCGGGCGCCGAGATGCCGGGGACCGCCTCGGGAGCTTCCGGAAACCAGAAGAAGGCGAGGCTGTCGCCATTGCCGATGTCGAAGAAGAAATGCTGGCCGCGACCCTGCGGCAGGTCGATCGTCTTCGTCAGCGGCATGCCGAGCACGTCGCGATAGAATTCGACCGTCCTCGCCATATCCTTGCACACCAGCGCCAGGTGATTGACGCCGAGGAATTCGAACTCGCTATTAGCTGCAGCCATGATCCGTCTCCTTTATCAATTGGGGTTGGCGCTGGGACGCGCCTTGATCTGTTCGTACCAGCGCTGAACATGCGTCGCGGCGGGATCGATGGGCTGGCCCACCGAAATGCCGAAGTCGAGAAAGGCGAAAAGCAGAAGGTCGGCGAGCGAGAGCCGATCGCCCGCGATATAATCGCGCTCCGCGATCAGCGGATCGAGCCAGCGGACGCCGTCCTGCGCGATCGCCTTCAGCCCCGCCGCAGCTTCGGGCAGGCAGCGCATGCGGCTTTCGAACAGCGGCAGCCCTTCGGCATAGCGGAAGCCGTTGGTGAGCGGTTCGCAGATTTTCAGGTCGACGCGCCGTGTCCACATGCGGACATTCGCGCGCTCTTCCGCGGTCGATCCGATCAGCGGCGTTTCGGGGAAGCGCTCTTCCAGATATTCGCAGATGGCGAGGATTTCGCAGAGGAAGCTGCCGTCGTCGAGTTCGAGGGCAGGTGTCTGCCCGGCCGGATTTACGTCGACATTATAGGGTGCGCGGCGGTTCTCCCCTCCGCGAAGGTCGACCGTGACCTCGGGGATATCGATACCCTTTTCGGCCATGAACAGCTTCACGACACGCGGGTTGGGGCCGACGCTATTATAAAATTTCATCCTATCCTCTCATCGAGTCTCTTAGCGAATTTTGACATAACTGTCAACTAAGTTGACGATTGAAGGTCTAGGCCCGGTCTTGGCCAGCGGACGCGGTAGAGCATGCCGGTGGTCGACGCGGTAATATAGGCGTCGCGGCGATCAGGACCGCCGAAGGCGATGTTGGTGATGCCGATGTCGGGAAGCGGCAGAAATTCCGAACCGCCGCCGTCGGGATCGAAAATGGTGATGCCACCCTCGACCATCGTGCCGACGCAGATGCGGCCGCTTTCCTCGATCGCCAGGCTGTCGAGCAGGCGAAAGGCGGGCGGGGTGCCGACGAACCGGCCGGGCGCCCAGGGGAAGGGCGGTGCAAGCTCGCCAGGCGCGACGATTTCCATTGCCCAGACGCGCGCGGTCATCGTCTCGCTGGTGTAGAGCGTCTTGCCGTCGGGCGAGATACCGATGCCGTTCGGTCCCATCATGTCGGCGCGCTGGCGGCTGATCGCCGATCCGTCGGCCGCGGCATGATAGATCGCGCCATGGTCGCGGCCGCCCGATCGGACCTGTCCGTGATCGGTGAACCAGAATCCGCCGTCGGCGTCGAAGACGATGTCGTTCGGTCCCTTGAACCGCTCGCCTTCAAAGCCGTCGTAGAGCGTCGTCACGGTGCCGGTGGTCAGGTCGACGCGCTGGATCGATCCGCAGGCGTCGGCATGCGCGGCGTGACCGGGGAAAAGCAGGTCGCCCGCCTCCATCCACTGGAAACCGCCGTTGTTGCAAACATAGGCGGCGCCGTCGGGACCGATCGCCAGTCCGTTCGGCCCGCCGCCCAGTTCGGCGACGATCGACAGGCTGCCGTCAGGCGCGACGCGTGTCAGCGTGCCGCGCGCGATTTCGACCAGCAGCACCGACCCGTCGGGCATCGGCACCGGCCCTTCGGGAAAGCGCAGCCCCGTCGCCACGACCTGAGGGGCGCCGTAGTCGCTCATCCGTTTGCGGGGCGCGGCGCGCTTAGGAAGTCGGCGGCGCTGAAGCCCTCGGGTGCGGCGACTTCGACGATCGGATCCTCGCGCGCGTCATATTCCATGCGCAGCGCGCGGGTGATCACCGCGTGCATGTCATAGAGGCAGGTGATGTAGGTAAATTCGAAGATCTGCTCGTCATCCCAGAATGTCTTGAGCTTTTCGAACACCTCCAGCGGCACGCGCCCGCCGGCCTGGCTCAGGCAGTCGGCATAGGCGAGGACGGTGCGTTCCTGGTCGTCGTAGCAGTCGGCGACCTGCCAATAGGCGATGCCGGCGATCTTCTCTTCGCTGACGCCCAAGCCGCGCAGCGACTTGCAGTGCTGTGAAAAGACGAACTGGCTGCCCTTGACCCAGCCCGCGCGGGTCTGACCCAGCTCGCGCAGCACCGGGTCGATCTTGCGCGCCGGATGACGATAGACCGCGAAGCCGTCGACGGCATGTTTGAAGATGTCGGGCGCGAGCGCGAAGACCGTCCACCAGTCGCCGGGCGTTCCGGTGGCGGTGCCGGGCTCGGCAACGGGATCGCGCTCACCGAACAGGCGGTTGTAATAAGCGGTGACGGTTTCGTCGGTGACTTCCGACCGGGGAACCTGGCGCAGGACGGGCATGATTTACTCCTCAGGCGTTCGCAAATTTGCGGAATTCGGCGACGTGCGCCGAATCGAAATATTCGTCGAGCCGGGTGATCTTGCCGTCCACGACCTTGCATATGATCGCGCAGGGCAGGCGGACCTCGCCATCGTCATGGACGCGGCGACCCTTCAGCACATGCTGCTGGACGAAGCCGCCGGGAAAGGCCGTCAGTCGGCGCTCGTCATACAGGCGGTCCTTGATGCGCGCGACCATGCCCGTCAGCGTTTGCGCGGTCTGCGCGGGCGAGACGACCAGCCCGTCGGTGTTGTGCCAGATCTCGGCATCCGGCGTGAAGCTGTTCTGCATCGTCGCGATGTCGCCTTCCTCGATCGCGTCGAAAAAGCGCTTCGCCATTGCGCGAATGTCGTCCTGCTCTGCCATCTTGCTCTCCTTAAGCCTTGGCGCCGAACATGCGGCCGCCGTTGGCCGCGATCAGCCCGTCGATGTCGTCGCCCTTATACCCCGGATCGGCCGACGGGCCGAAGGAGGACAGCATGTCCTGCGTCACCAGTTCGGCCATCGCCTTCCATTCGGGGTGGGTGAATATCCAATAGTCGCCATCCTCGATCGCCTGCACGACGCGCGCACCGATCTTGTCGGGCGACATGCCGCCGGCGAGTACGCCCTGCATCGCCTGGCTGGTTGCCGCGGCCTGGCCGACTTCGTTTTCCACCGGGCGGAGGTCGCGCGTCGTCTCCACGATCCGCGTCGCCGACATGCCCGGCATGAGCACCGAGATGTCGACGCAGGTTTCGGCAAGCTCGTTGCGCAGCGCCATCGCGATCCCCAGCGTCGCATATTTCGAGCTGATATAGGCGACCGAGATCGGCGGCGGCACGATCGCGACCATCGAAGAGGTGAGGACAAGGTGCGACGGCTCGCCCGATGCCTTCATGTCGCCCAGGAAGGTCCGGCAGGCATAGAGGTGCGCGTGCGCGTTGACGGCATAGTTCCAGCGCCAGACGTCGGTGTCATATTGTTCGAACGGTCCCGATCCGCCGCCGACGCCGGCGTTGCTGAACAGGATGCGCACTGCGCCGAACTTGCGGGCTTCGACCCCCGCCGCGGCCCAGCTATCCTCGCTGGTGACGTCGAGTTGCAGGCCAAGCGCCTTTGCGCCGGTTTTGCAGATTGCGGCCGCGGCCTCTTCGACACGCGCCGCGTCGATATCGGCGAGGATGACCGAGGCGCCCCTGGCGGCGAGCGCCTTTGCGGTGGCAAGGCCGAGGCCGCTTGCGCCGCCCGTGATGAAGGCGGCTTTGCCCGCGACGTCGGTCATTCGGCGAAGTCCTTTTCCAAGTGGCGCGTCATCGCGAACTGCGCGACGCAGGCCGCGGCGGCGAACGGCATCAGCGCCATCAACGCCCAGCGCAGGCTGTCGACGCCATGCGCATCCTTCAGCGCGTCGCTGACGATCCCGGCGAACAGCGGACCGAGGCCGAGGCCGACGATGTTGAACATCAGCATCAGCACCGCCGCAGCGGTCGCGCGCGAGCGCGGGGGCGTAAGGTTCTGAACCAGCGCGAGGGCCGGGGCGACATAGGCGGTGCACGCCGCCATCGGGATCAGCATCAGCGCGAGCGAGAGTTGCCAGCTGTCGACGAGCAGCGCGGCGATGAAGGTCGGGATGAGTACTGCCGTCGCGATGGCGGGTATGGTGCCATAGGCGCGCGCCGAATGCTTCGCGCGCCGGCTGACGAGCCAGCCGCCACCGAGGATGCCTATGCCGAAGGTGATGCCCGCGGCGGGAGCGAACCAGGTCGCCATCGCCTCCAGCGGCATCTTTTGCGTGCGCATCAGAAAGGCGGGAATCCAGTTCAGCATGCCATAGCTCACGAAAGCGGCGAGCCCGCTGCCGATCATGACCATGCGCAGCGAGGGGCGGCGGATGAACATCGCGAGGCTCTGACTGAAAGGCAGCGCTTCGTCGGCGGGCTTGTGCGTGTCCATGGCGCCGCGCGCCGGCTCGCGGACCAGCCAGATGAGCAGCGGCGCGACCAGAATGCCGACGATGCCGATCACGACGAACGCGTTGCGCCAGCCGATGTTCGCGGCGGCCCAAGCGCCGAAGGCGGCGCCGACGAACACGCCGAACGGGCCGTTGCAGGTGAAAAGGCCGATGGCGAGCGGACGCTGAGCCGGCGGATAATAATCGGCGATGACCGAAAGCGAGGGGGCGGTTCCGCCCGCCTCGCCCGCGCCGACGCCGAAGCGCATCAGGGCGAGCTGCCAGAAATTGCCGACCATGCCGCAGGCGGCGGTGAAGCCGCTCCATACGACGCAGGCGATGCCGATCAGCTTGATGCGGTTCCAGCGGTCGGCGATCATCGCGACGGGGACGCCCATCGCGGCATAGAAGAGCGCGAAGGCGAGGCCGGTGAGCAGGCCGAACTGCGTGTCGCTGAACTGCATCTCGGCGCGGATCGGCTCGACGAGGACGGACAGGAGCTGGCGGTCGACGAAGTTGATCGTGCCGACGATGAACAGCATGGCCAGCGCGACGTTGCGGCGCAGCCCAAGGCCGCTGTCGGATGCGGCGGCGCCTGCATTTAGGGCGGTGGCCTCGGTCATAACTCTCCCCAAAATCGCACGAGTCTTCTCGGTCGAAAAATACTTAGGTATTTAAGTTTATCTGTCAATGTGCTTTACGGTAGCGACAAGATAGACGGGAGAAAAGGCATGGATGTCGGCGGCAAGACGGCGATTGTGACGGGATCGGCGGGCGGCATCGGCCGTGCGGCCGCGGTGATGCTGGCGGCGCGCGGTGCTGCCGAAATCGCGCTGGTCGACGTCAAGGAGGACGACCTGCAGGAAACCGCGCGACTGGTCGAGGCAGCGGGCGCGCGGGCGACGATCCACCGCCTGGACCTGTCCGACATCCCGGCGACCGAGGCATGGTTCCAGGCACATGGCGACGTCGACATCCTCTACAACAATGCCGGGGTGGTGTCCGGGCTGCCGCAGTTTCCCGATGTCGATGCGGCGCGCATCCGCTGGATCATCGACGTCAACATCACCTCGCTCGTTGCCGCGACGCAGGTCGCGGTGCAGGCGATGCGGCAGCGCGGAGGCGGCGTGATCGTCAACACGGTGTCGACCGTCGCGCTGGGAACGGGATTCTACGACGCGATGTATGCGACGACGAAGGCGGCGGTGATGATGTTCACACGCTGCTGCGCATCGCTGAAGGAGGAATGCAACGTCCGCGTCGCGGGCATGCTGCCGGGACTGGTCGACACGCCGATCCTCGACACGACGGGCGCGGGCGGCAAGTCCGACTGGATGAAGACCGTGCTCGCGAACAATGAGGCGTGCGTCCCCGACGATATTGCCGCGGGGGTATTGATGCTGATCGAAGACGACAGCCTGGCCGGCGGTGACTGGGTTGCGGTGCGGCGTATCGACGGGAAGATCGCGTATCAGTGGGGACACGCCGATACGGCCGCCTAGCGCGTCGGCGCCTCGAGCATATTCTTGCCGAACAGGTTCGACCATTGTTCCTCGGTCAGTACAGGCCGGGCGCTCGACAGGTTCGCGGCATTTTTGACATCGGTGCCGGTGATCACCGCCGGGCGCTCTCCGATCCGGGCGAACCAGTCGGCGACCGCCGGATAATCGTCGAGCGTCAGTCCGATCGCGCGGATGGCGCGCGTCCACGGCCAGGCGGCGATATCTGCGATCGAATATTCCTCGGCCAGATAGGGGGCTTCGCTCAGCCGGCCGTTGAGAACGTGAAGCAGCCGGAGCGTTTCGTTGCGATAACGCTCGACGGGATAGTTCTGCCCCTCGGGCGCGTAGCGGATGAAATGATGCGCCTGTCCCTGCATCGGCCCGAAGCTGGCCATCTGCCACATCAGCCATTGCTGTGCCTGTGAACGGCGGCGCGGGCTTTCGGGAAGAAGCCGGCCGCTCTTTTCGGCCAGATAGAGGAGGATCGCGCCGGATTCGAAGATGGGCAGGGGCGCCCCGCCGCCGATGGGATCATGGTCGACGATTGCGGGCAGGCGACCGTTGGGATTGATGCGGCGATATTCGGGGGTCAGGTGATCGCCCGCGAGCATGTCCATCTTGAGAAGCTGATGCGGCAGCCCGGTCTCCTCGAGCATGATCGAGACTTTGTGACCGTTCGGGGTGGGCGTGAAATAGACGTCGATCATGGAGCGGCCCTTTCGGCAAATTTGGCCCGCGCAGCGGCGAAGGCGGCATCGAACGCGGGCCGCCCGGCGGGATAGCCGGCGACGGTGAGCGTGACGCCGGTAATCTTCCAGCCGTCGCCGCCTTGATCGTCGCGGACCAGGAGATGGGTATAATGGCCGATCAGATCGCCCAGCAGTGTTTCGCCGTCGACGGCGATGAAATGCGCGGCATCGACGATGCAGCGGACGACCGCCCGGTCACCGGCAATCTCGGCCGAGATATTGTGCAGCCGATGCGCGGTCGCATCGAAGCCTTCGAGCGCGCGGCAGCGGGCGGTCCATTCGTCGGCGGCAATCGTCGCGACGACCGATCCGATCGCGCCATAATCCAGGGTGATCTGATCCGAGAGAAGCGCGCGATAGGCGGTCCAATCGCGGGCATCCAGCGCCCCGGCATAAGCGGTCACGGCCGCGACCGCCGCTTCCCTGTCGAGGAAAGCGGCGAGCGCGACCGTGCCTTGGGACATCAGAACTTGAACCCGGCCTCGATCGACAGATTGCGCGGGGGCTCAAGATAAAGGATCGCACGCGGAACCGCGGTGATCGGTGCGGGCAGGTTGAACGCCGAGCCGGTGGTCAGCTCGTTGGTCAGGTTCTTGCCGACGAAGGCGAGGAACCAGCGGTCATCCTGATCGGCGAGCTGGACGCGTAGGTCGAGCTTCACATAACCCTTTTGCACACCGAAGATCGGGCTCTGGTTGTCCGAGTCGAAATATTTCGAACGGCCCGAGGCGACACCGGTGATGTCGAGCTTCAGGTCGTCACCGAAGTCGAAGCGGCCATGGGCCGAGACGTTGCCGGTGTATTTCGACGAGTAAGCGACGCGATAGCCCGCGAGGTTGTTCGTGGCCGGCAAGCAGGTCGTCGGCTGCGAGGCGAGGCAGGCCGCGCCCGGATAGTCGTCGTATTTGACGTCCTGATACGCACCCGATGCCTGGATGTCGAAATTCGGCGACAGGTAGAGCGCGAGCGAACCCTCGATACCCTTTGACGTTGCGCTCGCCGCGTTCCCGGTCAGGTAGCTCGAAGTCGCGGGCTGATAGACCGAGACCTGCAGATTCTTGAACTGGGTGTCATAGACCGAAACGTTCGCGACGACCTTGCCGTCGAGGAGCGTCGACTTGATGCCCGCTTCGTAGTTGCGCGAGCGCTCGGGCTTGAACGCGAAGGTGGCGTTGGTCGTACCCAGCGTGTTCGACACGAAGCCGCCCGACTTCGACCCGCGGCCGAAGGTCGCATAGACCATGATGCGCGGCGCGATGTCGTACTGGACGGTCGCCGACGGATCGACGTTGCCTTCGCTGATCGACCCCACGGCGCTGGAGATCGGACGGATCGCGAACGGTCCGTAGACGAGCCGCGATGCGAAATCGCCATCCTTGCTGGTGTGCGAATAGCGCAGGCTGCCGATCACGCGGAAGGCGTCGGATATGTTGAACGTGCCCTGGCCAAAGACCGAATAGGATTCGGCGGTCTGGTTGAAGCGGCTGTCGATGCGACCGAAATAGGGGCTGCCGAACAGGTTCAGGATGTTGAAACCCTGCAACTGGTCGAGCCGGTATTTCGCATGATCATAATAGGCGCCGGCGACGAATTCGAAGGTACGACCGGTCGGCGACAGAATGCGCAGTTCCTGCGAGAATTGCTCGAAGCGCTCGGGGAAGCTGTTGTACACCGAATTGTTGGTGTGCGCGCCGCCGCCGTTCGGGATCATCTGGTCAAAGCCGTTGACGATGTTCGCGTTGAACCAGCTGTAGCCGGTGACCGACGTGAGCGTGTAGTCGCCGATCGACAGGTTGCCGGTGCCCGACACCATGACCGATTTGGTCTTCGTGCCTTCGTCGCCGAGCGCCGATTTTTCGAGATAGCGGACACGCTGCGGGTTCTGGCCGCTGGTCAGCGGGCTCGACACGGTGACGCCGCCGATGACGTCGCGGTTCGCATATTCGACCTTTGCGGTATAATCGAAGGCCGACGACGGTTCCCACTTCAGCGTCAGGCGAAGCAGCTGCTGCTTGACTTCGGGATCGTCATGATTGGTCGCGAGGTTGCGGATATAACCCTGTTGATTGACGACCTTCATCGCCAGGCGCGCGCCGAGCGTATCGGTGATCGGACCGGCAAGATAGCCCGAGAAATCGGTGCCCTTGAAGTCGAAGTTATAGTTCGCGGAGAGCTTGCCCTCGAAGTCCTTCGTCGGACCCGCCGACACGACGCTGACCGCGCCAGCCGCGGTGTTCTTGCCGAACAGCGCGCCCTGCGGACCGCGCAGCACCTCGACGCGGGCAAGGTCGAAGAAGGGCGCTTGTGCCTGGCGCGAACGGCCGGCGTAGACGCCATCGACATAGAGCGAGACCGACTGGTCGAACGCGAAGTTCGCCGGCGGCGAGCCGAAGCCGCGAATATAGATGACGTCGTTGCCCGCGGTCGACTGGACGAAGACGTTCGGCGTATAGTTCATCACCGACTTGATGTCGTTGGAGTTGAAGTCGTCGAGGCGGTCGCCGCTGACGACTTCCATCGAGATCGGAACGTCCTGCAGGTTCTGCTCGCGCTTTTGCGCTGTGACGATGATTTCGTTGGCGTCGGTCGTGTCCGCGGCACTCTGCGCCATCGCCGGCGCAGCACATCCAAGCATCGCGATCGTCGCGGCGCCGGACAGCAGAATCTGGTTTCGAGACTTCATTTTCACCCTCCCATTGAGTGTTGTGCGGCGGTTCCGGAATTTGATTCCGATCCGTCAATCTGATTGACCCTTAGTATACTAATTGTTTTATGCTTGTCCATAGCTCGGGAAGAGGATTCGTATGATGACGCAAGACAGGGAACATTCACCGCCGCAGGCTCTCGCGAGCCGCTATCTGTGCACGGCCGAATTCGAGGTTGGTGGCGGCCTGATCGCGATCGGCGCTTCGCCGTTCGGCGACCAGCGGCTTGGCTACGTCACCGGGGGCCGATTTTTCGGGCCGCGAATCAATGGCATGATTCTGCCCGGTGGTGGCAACTGGTCGCGTAGCGGCAGGCTGGAAGGTGTGTCGTCCGTGGGTACGTTCGATGCTCGCGCGGTGTGGCAGACCGATGACGGCGACCTGATCTATCTCAGCTACACGGGGCGCAGCATCATCCCCGACGACGTTCGCGCGACTTTCGCCGATCCCGCCGTGCCTGCCGCCGATCCGTCGCGATACTATCTGCGAATCGCACCCGTGTTCGAAACGGCGAGCGCGAAATACGGCTGGCTGAACGGCGTGCTGGCGATCGGCGTCGGTGAGCGCACGGACTTCGGCGTTCGCCATGTGATTCACGAGGTGCTGTGAGATGATCGACCTGCATTATTCGGCGACGCCGAACGGACAGAAGATCGCGATCATGCTCGAGGAGATCGGAGCGCCCCATCGCGTGATCCCTTATGATATCTTCGACGGCGATCAGTTGACCGAGGCGTTTGGGCGTATCAACCCGAACCACAAGCTGCCCGCGATCGTCGACCAGAGCCCGGCGGACGGCGGCGAACCGGTGACGGTCTTCGAGTCGGGAGCAATCTTGCAATATCTGGCGGAAAAGAGCGGGCGCTTTCTGCCCGCATCAGGCGCCGCGCGTGCCGCGACATTGTCGTGGCTTACCTGGCAGGTGGCGGGACTGGGGCCCATGGGCGGGCAGGCCAGCCATTTCCTTCGCTATGCGCCGGCGGGGCAGGATTATGCGGTCGCGCGCTACACGAAGGAGGTGCAGCGCCTGTTGACCGTGCTCGAAAAGCGGTTGGAGAAAAGCGCCTATGTCGCGGGCGATGACTATACGATCGCCGATATGGCGATCTGGCCCGGCCGTGCCTCGGCGTTCGTCATGGGTATGGGGCTCGACGAATGGCCCGCAATGAAGGACTGGTTCGAACGGATTCGCGAACGACCGGCCGTTGCTCGTGCCATGGCGCGCGCCGACCTTGCCGCACCGGCGAAATATATCGGACGCCACCAGACGCTCGACGAAAAACAATGGTCGAACATGTTCGGCGATGCGAACCACGCGGCGGTGACGAAGGACTGAGAGCCCGCGGTCAGCGTGGCGCGTGTTGCCGCTCGCCCCACAGGATTGCGCGATGTTCGTCGGTGAATCCGGTCAGGCCGCCCTCGATCGTTTCGGCGCGTGCAATGCCGACCTTCATTCCCTCGGCCACCGCCGGGCGCGCGAGCATCGCCGTGCCCCAGCGCTCGACGTTCGGAAACCGCCCGGCCTTGTCGATGAACTGGCGCCGCAGATAGGGAAGGGTGGCCATGTCGGCGATCGTATAGTCGTCGCCCGCCAGCCACTCGGCTTCGCCGAGGCGCTTGTCGAGGACCATCATCAGCCGGTCGACCTCGCGGCTGTAGCGCTCGATCGCATAATCGTGCCGATCCTTGGCATAATGAGTGAAATGCGCTTCCTGTCCGAACATCGGGCCGACGCCCGACACCTGAAACATCAGCCATTGCCAGCAGATCGCGCGCTTCACGGGATCTTCGGGAATGAAGCGGCCGGTCTTCTGCGCGAGGTAAAGCAGGATTGCCCCGGTCTCCCACAGCACGAAACCCGGGCCTTCGGGGCCTTCGTCGTCGACGATCACGGGCGTCTTGTTGTTCGGGTTCAGCGCGAGGAACGCCGGGGTCAGCTGATCGCCCGCCAGGATATCGATCGGCTCGAGCCGCCATTCGATCCCCATTTCGATCAGCGCGATCGCGATCTTGCGCGCGTTGGGCGTCGGCCCGCCGTAAAGCGTGATCATGGCGTCAAGCCTCCCGGTCCAGCCAGCGCTTCAGCACGTCGGCGCTATCCTGTCCGACGGTCAGCGGGGCGGGACGGCGGACGCTGCCCGGCGTCCCGGACAGTTTCGGAAAGACCCCCTGCATGGTGACTTCGCCCAGTTCTTCGTCCTCGACTGTCACCAGCGCCTCGCGTGCCGCGAAATGCGGGTCGGCCAGCATGTCTTCGGGATCATAGACGCGGCCGGCGGGAACGCTCGCCTCGATCATCTTCGCTTCGAGTTCGGCGATGGTCATCGTTGCGGTCCATTCGCCGATCAGCGCGTCGAGCTCTTCCTGACGCGCGCCGCGTGCGCGGTGCGTCGCATAGCGCTCGTCGCTGGCGAGTTCGGGCCTGCCCATCGCTGCGGCAAGGCGACCAAAGACGGCATCCTGGTTGGCGCCGATCAGATATTCGCCGTCGCTGCACGGATAGACGTTCGACGGCGCGATGCCGGGCAGCGTCGACCCGGTGCGGCGACGCTTTGCACCGCTTGCCGAATAATCGGATACGGTCGATTCCATCACCTGAAGCACGGCTTCATAAAGCGCCGAGTCGACGATCTGTCCTTCGCCGGTCTTGCTGCGGTGGTGTAGCGCGGCGAGGGCGCCCATACAGCCATAGGTCGCGGCCAGCGTGTCGCCGATCGATACGCCCATGCGCGCGGGCGGCAGGTCGGGATAACCGACGATACCACGCCATCCGCCCATCGCCTCGCCGATTCCGCCGAAGCCGGCGCGCGACGAATAGGGGCCCGTCTGGCCATAGCCCGATACGCGCACGACGATCAGGCCCGGGTTGGTCTTGCGGAGCTCGGCCGGGTCGAGATTCCATTTTTCCAGCGTGCCGGGGCGGAAGTTCTCGATGAGAATGTCGGCCTTCGCGATCAGGTCGCGCGCCAGTTGCTGCCCCTCTTCGGAACGGAGATCGACGGCGACCGAATATTTGTTTCGGGCGATCACCCGCCACCAGCTTGGCTTCTCTCCCTGGCCCCAGTTGCGCATCTGGTCGCCCGTGACCGGCGGCTCCAGCTTGACGATCTCGGCGCCCATGTCGCCGAGCAACTGGCCGCAGAAGGGGCCAGCGATCAGCTGTCCCATCTCCACGACCTTGATACCTTCCAGCGCTCCCCCGCCGCTGTTCGTTTTCGTCATGTCATTCCTTTCGGGGTCGGGCCTGATAGAGATGAGGCCGCGCTGCCCATTGGCTCTTTATACTTAGAATGCTATGTAATTTTCAACCTGCTAAATGACTCGAACAATTCGGGACGCAAGATGCTGAAAAACAGACAAGTGGAAATGGTCGAAGTCGGTCCGCGCGATGGCCTTCAGAATGAATCCGCGATCGTGTCGACCGCCGACAAGGCCGAATTGATCCGTCGGGCGATCGGCTATGGCGCCCGGCGTATCGAGGTCACGAGCTTCGTCAACCCGAAGAAGGTGCCGCAGCTTGCTGACGCCGAGGATCTGGTTGCGATGCTGCCCGACCGCGAGGACGTTACCTACATCGGCCTGGTCCTCAATCGGCGCGGCGCCGAGCGTGCGCTGGCGACCGGCCGGATCGACGAGCTGGGCGCGGTCTGCGTGACCAGCGACAGCTTCGGCATCCGCAACCAGGGACAGACGTCGGACGAATCGCTGGCCGCGGCGATCGAGATCGTCGCGCTGGCGAAGCAGGCCGGGCGTGGCGGGCAGATCACTATCGCAACCGCCTTTGGCTGCCCGTTCGAGGGCGAAGTCTCGATCGGCCGCGTCGTCGAAATGGCCAAGCGCGCGGCCGATGCGGCGCCTCGGGAAATCGCGCTGGCCGATACGATCGGGGTCGGGGTGCCCGCGCAAGTCGCCGAGATGGTCGGCCGGGTGCGCGATGCGGTGGGCGGGCTGCCGATCCGCGTCCATTTCCACAACACGCGCAACACCGGCCTCGCCAATGTGTGGGCGGCGGTAAATGAGGGCGCGGCGACGGTCGATGCTTCGCTCGGCGGGCTGGGCGGTTGCCCCTTCGCACCGGGCGCGGCAGGCAATGTGCCGACCGAGGATGTCGCCTACATGCTCGACCGCAGCGGCGTCGCCACCGGGCTTTCGCTGCCCGATGTTGTCGACGCGGCGGCCTGGTTTACCGACGTCATGGGGCGGCCGCTTCCCGCGATGGTCAGCCGGGCGCCGGCTTTTCCCGCATAACATATCGGTAGCCTTGCTCCGCAGCGGTTCGCGCGCGATACTCTGATCCGAAACGGGTCGTCGCGTTTTGAGGAGGCGGGTATGAAGCGGATGATCTGGGCGGCCTTTCTGGTCGCCGCCATGGTTCCGGTCGGCGCAGCGGCGCAAGGTAGCGACACCGAGGATGCCGAAGACGCGTCGATCGTCATCGAGGCGAAGACCTTCATGGCGGGATATGCCGGCGACCTGATCGGTGGTGACCGGAATGCGATCACCAATCGCTATGACCGGCGCGGCGCGTGGCGGGTCGGCGAGGGCGAAAAAGTTTTCGAGAGCTGGGACGCCATCCGCCGCCTCTATGCCGAAAAGTGGCAGAAGCCCGCCAGCTTTGGCTGGCGCGACCTGAGCTATGAGCCGATCGGCCCCGATGCCATCGTCATCGTCGGGCTGTTCGACTGGGGCCTCGAAGACGGCGGACCGCCCATCACGCTTTCCTACACCGCTTTGCTGACGCGACAGGAAGGCGAGCTTCGCATCCGGGTGGAAGACGAAAGCGCGGCGCCGTCGAAGCCTTGAACGCGGCCATTCCCGCGGCAGCGGGAATGGCGCGAGCCAGCTATTTCTTCTCCACCAGTTCGCGCAGGAGAAAGGCGTGGAGCATCGCCGCGCGTACCGCATCCTCGGCATGGTCGGCGCCGACCGAATGGCCGCCTTCCAGATATTCGTGATAATAGACCTTGTTGCCATATTCGCCCAGGCGCGCGGCGAATTTGCGCGCGTGGCCGGGATGGACGCGGTCGTCCTTCGTCGACAGGTACAGAAAGATCGGGGGGTATTTCACGCCCTTGCGGATGTTCTGATACGGCGAATATTTCGACATGAACGCCCAGTCGTCGGGATTGTCGGGGTTGCCATATTCGGCGACCCATGACGCACCCGCCAGCATCTTGTTGTAGCGCCGCATGTCCTTGAGCGGCGAGCCGGAGATCACCGCGCCGTAAAGGTCGGGGCGCTGCGTCATCGCCGCGCCGACGAGCACGCCGCCGTTCGAGCGGCCCGATATGGCGATCTTGCCCTTGCGGCTTACGCCGGTGGCGACGAGATCCTCCGCGACAGCGTGCAGGTCGTCGAAGCTGTTCTGGCGCTTTTCGCGCAGCGCCGCCTGGTGCCATGCCGGCCCATATTCGCCGCCGCCGCGGATGTTGGCCAGCACATAGGCATTGCCGTCCTCGACCCAGAAAAGGCCGAGCGGACCCGCGCGATAGGGCTGGCCGGTGAGGTAGCCGGGCGTCTGCGCCGCGCGGAAACCGCCATAGGCGTGCACGAGCGCCGGAACGGGCCCCGACGCGCCCTTTTTGCGGACCAGAAAATAAGGGATTTTCGTGCCGTCCTTCGACGTCGCGAACCGCTTTTCGACCGTCATGTTCTTTGCATCGAACGTCGCGGGCAGACTCTGCACCGTTTGCGGCGCGGCGCCCTCTGACACCGCATAAAGCGTCGGCGGCATCAGCATGGTCTCCGCCGTCGCGAAGATGGTATCGCGCTTGCCGATCGCGCCGGCGATGCCGACGGTTGCATTGTCGGCGAGCGGGACCTGCTTCTGGCTCCATTTGCCGGTGGCGGGGTCGCGGCGCAATGCGAACAGCTTGCCTTCGACATCGTCGAGCGCCTTGACCCACAGGATATTATCGGTCGCGGTGACATTCTCGATCGCCTGCGCCTTCGTCGGGGTCATCGCGGTGATGATCGGCACCTGTCGGCCAGCCGCCATGTCGGCGAGCGAGAGCGATACGAGCGAGCCGGCCGGGACGTCGGCCCAATCGCGGTTGAGGAAGAGGATCAATTGACCGTCGATGACGTCTCGGACGCTGGCGGTGTCGGGGATGATCGTCGAGATATAGCGCGACGCGTCGGTGTTCGGCAGCTTGTAGTCGGTGGTGTAGAAGGTCTTGCCGCGGCTGATCATCGGCCTGCGCTTGTCACCGTCGGTGAAGGCGAAGACGTTCATGCCGACATCCTCATGCTCGCCCTCGGCGACCGTCTGGGCAGTCGATAGCGGCGTGCCGCGCTTCCAGCGCTTTACGACGCGCGGATAGCCCGATGCGGTCATGCTGCCGTCGCCAAAGTCGGTCGCGACGAGCAAGGTGTCGGCATTTTCCCAGGTCACGCTGCTCTTCGCCTGCGGCAGGGTGAAGCCGTCCTTCACGAAGCTCTTGGTCGTGAGGTCCCATTCGCGGACGATGTCGGCGTCGGTTCCGCCGGGGCTGACCGATATCAGGCAGCGCTTATATTCGGGCGCGAGGCAGTCGGCGCCGTGCCAGACCCAGCTTTGCTTCTCCGCCTTGCCGAGCGCGTCGACGTCGATCAGCGTCGTCCATTGCGGTTTGCCGGCAAGATAGGCGTCGAGCGGGCTCTGTCGCCAGATGCCGCGAGGGTTGTTCGCGTCGCGCCAGAAGTTGGTGATAGTGTCGCCCATCACGTCGCCGGGTTCGGCGATCTGGCGATCGTCGTCGAGGATGGCCTTTGCCCGCTGACGGTCCTTTTCGAAGCCGGGACGGCCGAGGATCAGCTTGTCGGTGGCCGCATTTTCCTTTTTCACCCAATCGAGCGCCTTGGGGCCTTCGATGTCTTCCAGCCACAGCCAGGGATCGTCTTCGCCCGCTGCGGCAAAGGAAACGGCGGCGAAGGAACAACTCAGGGCCAGCGCGGCGAGGGTGGCGCGGATCATGTCTTGGAATTCTCCCCAGGGGTGTGAAGGCGCTGTGCTAGCACCATCAGACACCCCAGGGGAAGGGGGCGCCCCTATTGATCGATGATGATCGTGCCGGGATGGTGCTTGTCCAGATGCTTCTTGATGATCTTGAGGTTGCGCGTGTTCGAACGGAACAGAAAGTCGAACGCGTCGCCGACAAGCGGAACCGCGCCAAGCGCGGTGTCGACACCGAGATTGCCGACCATGCGCCAAATCTTCCACTTCGGCATGCCGAGATTGCGGGCTTCCCAGATGATGTAGGCACCCATCGTCGCGGTGATGACGTCGCCGACCACCGGCACGAGCCCGACGATCGCGTCGAGCCCCACCGGCCGGTTGATGCCGGGGATAACGAAGCTGCGTTCCAGCAGAAACTCCAGCGTTTCGATGCGCTTTCGGAGCGATTCCGCGTCACGGCGATTCTGGATCAGCGCATCGAAGATCGCATCGGGATTCGGTGTCGAAGGGGCCATCGGGGTCCTTTCAGGCAGCGCCCGGGGGTGAAGCGCCGCTGTATTAGTTAGGTAAGGCAATCAACCGATTCAATGGGTGTGCCGCGCGGGCGTTCGCACGCAGTCCGGTAAGCCGCTGCGACGCGACCGACCAGCGAAGCGGAGAGGCGAGAGGAATGAACGGGGTATAGCGCGCAAGGACCGCCTCGGCCTCGCTCACCTGCTGCGAGCGCTGGCCTGCGTCGATATTGTTCATCGTCGCCTCGATCAGGTCCTGCGCGTCGCGGTTGCATAGCGTGTCGCGCTGGCAGGAGAGGCGGCGCAGCGCCCATAGGGCGTCGTCGTTCGGCGCAACTTCGTCGATCAGCCGCAGGTCGGCGTCCGATGCCATGTTGACCCGGCGGCTTTCGATCCCCAGCCGTGCAAAATCGGCGGCGACATAGGCGAAGAGAATGCGTCCGCCGGGGGTGGAGGGCACGGCGATGCGCAGCGGCTCGATCTCGCGGCCCGTCGCTCTCCAGGCATCGACGACGCGCTTTGCCTGCACCAGGCGTGAGTCGTCGTCATACTCGGCCCAGGCCGGGATCAGCGGTTCGGCCCCGCCGTCGCGGCGATACACCGACGGGCGCAGTGTCACCTGTTGTTGCCATTCGGTGAGGCCGAACGCGTCGACAAGCCGCTGCCGTCGGATCGCGCGTGCGAGCGCGTCGCGATTGGCATCGGTGGCGAGGAAACCCTCGGCATTCAGGAAGGACAGGCCGAAAAGTCCGGGGGCCGGATCGACGATCAGGCGCGAGCGACCGATGTTCGACGCGGCGAAATAGGGGAGGGTCGAGAAGCGGCCGCCGATAACGCCGTCGGCATAGCCGTTCTTGAAGCGCGCGAGGGCACCCTGCGGCGTGGTGCCGACAAGCTCGATCGACGCCGCGGGATCCGCTGCCGCGGCTTCGGCAGCTTCCTGATCTTCGGCAAGCGGATCGGGGACGGGCGACAGCAGGACGGCGCGGCCGATCTTTTTCGCACGCATCGGGCCCCAGCCCATGCCCTTGTAGACGATCGCCATCGACGGCTGGGCGAGGAGTTCCAGCATGTTGGGTTGCGGTACGGTCAGGCGGATTTCGATGACCGTATCGGTCATCGCCTTGATCGTGTCGACCTCCGGAAAGTCGTCGCGCAGGACATGGGGGCTGGATCGTGCCAGATAAGACCGCAGCGTCGCCGCGACCTCCTCGGCCATCACCTTGCGGCCGTTCGTCCATTTGGCCTCGCGAATCCGGAAGATATAGCTGCGCCCATCGGCGGTGACGGTCCAGCGCTCGGCGAGGCCGGTTTCGATCTGCCCTTCGCCGTCGAAGCTGACGAGGCCTTGCGCCGCCAGATCGAGCAGCGCGGCATTGCCCGCCGACAACTCGCCGCCGAGCGGGGTTGCGCCGGCATTGAGCGGCCCGATCGCCGCGACCCTGACCGGGCCGCGCACGCCGAACAATCCGCAACTCGTCAACAGGAGCGAGGTGGACGCGGCAAGAATGGCGATGGCGGCAGGACGAACGAAACGCATTGGGGACACATTAGGACGGCGCGTGTCGCAAGGCCATGCCCTATCGTGGTCGGCGCTTTCGATAGTGGCGGGCGGCAGGCGTCCGTCGATAATCGAAAACCCGCCGAAGGAAGGATGCCGCCATGGAAATATCAAGCGACGCGCTGGTGCTGGTCGACCGCCCCGCAGACCGGATTGCGCGCCTTACGCTCAATCGTCCGGATAAACGCAATGCGATGTCTAATGCGCTGCGGACGCAGCTTTTTTCAGCGCTCGAAGCGGCGGATCGCGACCCGGACATTTCCGTGATCGTCCTGCGCGGCGCCGGAAGCTGTTTCAGCGCAGGCTATGACCTGTCCTCCGACGTGCGCGATGAACAGCCTTGGTATTCGGCGGGCGGGCTGGGCAATTGGCCGCGCCATGTGACCGAGGGATGCTTCCGCATCTGGGATCTCGCCAAGCCCGTGATCGGTCAGGTCCACGGCTATTGCCTTGCCGGCGGGACCGAACTCGCCGCGGCGTGCGACCTGTTGTACGTCGCGGAGGATGCGATGATCGGATATCCCGTCGTGCGGTCGATCAGCCCGCCCGATAATCAATTCTATCCCTGGCTGGTCGGCATGCGCCGCGCGATGGAGATGATGCTGACCGGCGATACGATCAGCGGGCGCGAGGCCGCGGAGGATGGCTTTGCCAATCGCGCGATTCCGCTGGCCGACCTCGAGGCGACGGTCCTTGAAATCGCCGCCCGCGTGGCGAAGGTGCCCACCGATGTGCAACAGATCAACAAGCGCGCGGTTCACCGGCAGATGGAGGCGATGGGCATTCGCGCCGGTATCCGCGCCGGAACCGAGTTACAGGCGCTGAGCGCGATGACCAAAAGCGCGCAGGCCTTTTACGCGGCGGTCCAGAGCGACGGGCTGACCGCGGCGTTCAGCGAACGTGACGGCAAGTTCGGGGACTATCGGACCAAAAACGGATGAGGGCGCTCTAACCGGATATTCACCAGTCCCGCTCTATTCAGCGCGCCATGGATTGGCTCAACGACAGCGTGAATGCCTGGACGGCGCTGATACCCTTTGCCGCGTTTTTCGGAGCGCTTGCCCTGCTGACCAAGCGGCGCGGGCGGGCGATGGCGGACGCGCGCCGAGCCGTCGGCGAGTGGCGGACCAACCTGCTGATCTTTCTGTTCGATACGCTGGTCATCCTGCCCTATGTCGCGTTGCCGAGCGTGTGGCTCGTCGCATGGCTGGGGACGCCCGGGGCGTTTTCGGACTTCTGGGCGGGGTTGCCGGTTATCGTGACCGGCGCTGCGGTGGTCATCCTTGGCGATTATGTCGGCTATTGGCGGCACCGGCTCGAGCATAGCCCGCTGCTATGGCCCTTCCACGCGACGCATCATTCCGATCGCGAGATGAACTGGTTCTCGCTGAACCGCATGCATCCGGTGAATCGGCTGACGACGGTCACGATCGATTCGGTCTTCCTTGCGATCGCGGGTTTTCCGGCCTGGGCCGTCGTGCTCAACGGCCTGGTCCGCAGCGGATGGGGCTTCTTCATCCACGCCGATCTGCGCTGGACGCTTGGCCGGGCAGGTATTCTGTTGATTTCGCCGTCCGCGCACCGCTGGCATCATGTCCGCGACGAGGCGATGGCGGGGACCAATTTTGCAACCATGTTCACGCTGTGGGATCGCCTGCACGGGACGTGGCAGCCGTCGCCCGAGCCGTGCCGCGAACCGACCGGCGTCGAGGGGCATAGCGGCGGTTTCCTGTACGAGATGGTCCAGCCTTTCGGCCTGTGGCCGGCGCGGGAAAAGCCCGCCGACGACGCGACCAATGCAAAGGCGCTCGCCGAAGCTTGAATATTGGTGCGGACGCCGGGACTTGAACCCGGATATCCAGAGGATGGCAGATTTTAAGTCTGCTGCGTCTACCTGTTTCGCCACGTCCGCAATCGTCGTCGGTCAAGCCGATGGCCGGGGGGAGGTCAAGCGATGTTTGACGCTTCACCCGGCGGGGTAGCTCGGCTAGACCGGGCGCCATGCAACCAGTCCTCGAAATTTCCGACCTTGGAAAGACATATAAGAGCGGTCACCAGGCGCTGAGCGGCGTCGACCTCACGATCAACAAGGGCGAGATTTTCGCACTGCTCGGGCCGAATGGTGCGGGCAAGACGACGCTGATCAGCATCGTCTGCGGAATCGTCACCGCCAGCAGGGGGACGGTGACTGTCGGCGGGCACGACCATGCCCGCGACTATCGCGCCGCGCGCTCGATGATCGGCCTGGTGCCGCAGGAATTGCACACCGACGCGTTCGAGAAGGTGATCACGACGGTGAGCTTTTCGCGCGGCCTATTCGGAAAGGTGGCGGATGCTGGGTTTATCGAACAATTGTTGAAGGACCTGTCCTTGTGGGACAAGCGCAACAGCAAGATCATGGAGCTGTCGGGCGGCATGAAACGCCGCGTTATGATCGCGAAAGCGCTGAGTCACGAGCCCGAAATCCTGTTCCTCGACGAACCCACCGCGGGCGTCGATGTCGAATTGCGGCGCGATATGTGGGCAATGGTGCGCGGTCTGCGCGATCGCGGCGTCACGATCATCCTGACCACGCACTATATCGAGGAGGCCGAGGAAATGGCCGATCGGGTGGGGGTGATCAGCAAGGGCAAGCTGATCCTGGTCGAAGAAAAGAATGCGCTGATCAAGAAGATGGGGCGCAAGACACTGACGCTGAATCTGGCGGAGCCGCTCGATGCGGTGCCGGGCGAGTTGGGGCAGTGGGCGCTGCGACTGGCGGGCGAGGGACATGAGCTGGTCTATGAGTTCGACAGCCATGCCGAGGCGACCGGCGTGCCGTCGCTGCTGCGCCGGATGAGCGACCTTGGCATCCAGTTCAAGGACCTGAACACCCAGCAAAGCTCGTTGGAGGATATCTTCGTCGGGCTGGTGCACGAGACAAGGGCGGAGCAACCCGCATGATCCAGAATCTTCGCGGTATCCGCGCGATCTATCTGTTCGAAATGGCGCGCTTCGGGCGCACCTTCTGGACCAGCCTGATGCTGCCGGTGATCACGACGACGCTCTATTTCGTCGTCTTCGGGTCGGCGATCGGCAGCCGGATGAGCGACGTCAGCACGGTGCCCTATGGCGCGTTCATCGTGCCGGGGCTGATGATGCTGACGATGTTCACCGAAAGCATCAGCAACGCCAGCTTCGGCATCTATATGCCCAAATGGACGGGCACGATCTATGAGATGCTGTCGTCGCCCATGTCGCCGCTGGAGCTGTTGATCGCCTATGTCGGCGCCGCGGCGACGAAGTCGGTGATCATCGGCGCGATCATATTCGCCACCGCCCACCTGTTCGTCGACGTGCAGGTCGCGCATCCGCTGCTGATGGCCGCGTTCATGATCCTGATGGCGGTGACCTTTTGCCTGTTCGGCTTCATCATCGGAATCTGGGCGCAGAGCTTCGAGCAACTGCAGGTGATCCCGCTGCTGGTCGTCTATCCGCTGACCTTCCTCGGCGGCGCCTTCTATTCGATCGACATGCTGCCCGCGGCGTGGCGTACGGTCACCCTGTTCAACCCGGTCGTCTATCTGATCAGCGGGTTCCGCTGGACCTTTTTCGGGCAGGGCGATGTCGGGATCGGGGTCAGCATGGGCGCGGTCGCGCTGTTCCTGACGCTGTGCCTCGTCGTGATCTTCTGGATGTTCCGGACGGGATACCGGCTGAAGAACTGATCTCGCGATTCGCCGCCGCGAGGCGCGAGCACGGCGAAACGCTCCAGGGCGGCTGGCGCTGCCCCGGAGCGTTGCGGTTCCGAAATATGGGCGGCCGCCGAACTCAGTCGTTCAGACGCTCGCGCATTTCCTTTCCAGGTTTGAAATACGGCACTTTTTTCGCATTCACCGCAACCGGTGCCCCGGTGCGAGGATTGCGACCGGTCCGCGATTCGCGTGACCGTGTAGAGAATGCTCCGAATCCGCGCAGTTCGACCCTGCCGCCCGAGGCGAGCTGGTCTACGATGGAATCGAAAAATGCGTCGACGATTCGTTCGACCTCTTCGAGTCGCAAATCGCTGTTCTCACTCGCGATTTTTTGCACCAGTTCCGACCGGATCATGTGCTTCCCCTAATATGTCACGCGCATCCCGCGGGATGCAGGCCATCCGGTCTTTGCCGGCTCCGATTGCGTGAGGACCCCTCCCAACGCGGGCGGGAGACTAACATGAATCACTGTTCGGTCAAAATATATCACTGAAAGAAAAAGGCCCGCAGAGGGACACTCTGCGGGCCTTTTCTGATGCCTGACGGCAAAGGAATGAAATTATCAGTCCTTCTTGCCGGCCTTCAGCGCTTCGCCGAGGATGTCGCCGAGCGAGGCGCCCGAATCCGACGAGCCATACTGTGCGACAGCTTCCTTCTCTTCGGCGATCTGCATCGCCTTGACCGAGAAGCTGGGCTTCTTCGAACGGTCGAAGCCGATGACCATCGCGTCGAACTTCTGTCCGACCTGATAGCGCTCGGCGCGCTGCTCGTCGCGATCGCGGCCGAGGTCGGCGCGCTTGATGAAGCCGGTGGCGCCATCTTCGCCGGCCTGGACTTCCAGGCCGTTGTCGCGGACTTCGAGAACCGAGACGGTCACGACGTCGTTCTTCTTCAGCGTACCCGAAGCGGCAACGCCACCGCCAACGGCCGGAGCGCCCTTTTCAAGCTGCTTGATGCCGAGGCTGATGCGTTCCTTCTCGACGTCGACGTCGAGAACGACGACCTGCACGCTCTCGCCCTTGCGGTGGAGGTGCAGGGCTTCTTCGCCCGAGATACCCCATGCGATGTCCGACATGTGAACCATGCCGTCGACGTCGCCGGGCAGACCGATGAACAGGCCGAACTCGGTGGCGTTCTTGACTTCGCCTTCGACGACCGAACCGATCGGGTGGGCTTCAGCAAAGGCACCCCAGGGGTTCGACTGAGCCTGCTTGAGGCCAAGCGAGATGCGGCGCTTGTCGCTGTCGACCTCGAGGACGATGACGTCGACTTCCTGGCTGGTCGAAACGATCTTGCCGGGGTGGACGTTCTTCTTGACCCACGACATTTCGCTGACGTGGACCAGGCCTTCGATGCCGGGTTCCAGTTCGACGAACGCACCATAGTCGGTGATGTTCGTGACGGTGCCCGACAGCTTCGCGCCGACCGGGTACTTGGCGGCGACGCCTTCCCACGGATCGCTTTCGAGCTGCTTCATGCCGAGGCTGATGCGCTGCGTGTCGCGGTTGATGCGGATGATCTGAACGCGGACGGTGTCACCGATGTTGATGACTTCGCTCGGGTGGTTGACGCGCTTGTAGCTCATGTCGGTGACATGGAGCAGGCCGTCGATGCCGCCCAGGTCGACGAACGCACCATAATCGGTGATGTTCTTGACCGCGCCTTCGATGATCTGACCTTCTTCGAGGTTCTGGATCAGGCCCGAGCGCTGTTCGGCGCGGGTTTCTTCCAGGATCGCACGGCGCGACACGACGATGTTGCCGCGGCGACGGTCCATCTTCAGGATCTGGAACGGCTGCGGGAGGTCCATCAGCGGGCCAACGTCGCGCACAGGGCGGATGTCGACCTGCGAACCGGGCAGGAACGCCACGGCGCCGCCGAGGTCGACGGTGAAGCCGCCCTTGACGCGACCGAAGATGACGCCTTCGACGCGCGCTTCCTTGTTGAATTCTTCTTCCAGGCGGTCCCAGGCGGCTTCGCGGCGAGCACGGTCGCGCGACAGCATGGTTTCGCCATTGGCGTTTTCGACGCGGTCGACATAGACTTCGACTTCGTCGCCGACGTTGAGGTCGGCCTTCTGGCCCGGCATCGCGAATTCGCGAAGCGGCACGCGGCCTTCGCTCTTCAGGCCGATGTCGATCACTGCCAGGTCGTTTTCGATCGCGGTCACGGTGCCCTTGACGACGCGGCCTTCAAAGCCACCATCAGCACCACCCAGCGATTCGTCGAGCATCGCGGCGAAATCGTCGCGCGACGGAAAAGCCGTAGAGGCCATAATATATATCCTTACTTCATTTGTTCCGGCCAAGCGGTTGGTTCCGCTGGTCTTTTGGCCGATCGGTCCTGCACGCCGGATGCAATGCAGAACATCCTTCACACCTTCATGGGTCGAAGCCGGGCAAAGCAAAAAGGGCGCGATGGGTGCGTCCCATCACGCCCGACGCCCAGTGTTTTGGGCGGCGGTCTGTCCGTGCCTCGACCGGCTGAAAGCCCGTCGGACGGCGCGCATATATTGGGGAAGGGCCGCGAAAGCAAGGCGAAAGGCGCAGTAAACCGTAGGGCGAGGCCCCGTCGGGATCAGGCGGGGCGTCCGACCTTTTGCTCGACGAAGGCGATCGCCGCCGCGATGGTTTCCCCGATGTCCATCTCGCTGTTGTCGAGCAACAGCGCGTCGTCGGCGCAAAGCAGCGGTGCGTCGGCGCGGCCCGTGTCGCGGGCGTCGCGCGCGTGGATGTCGGCCAAGACGGCGTCATAGGTCACGGCGACCCCGCGCGCGAGCATCTCTGCATGACGGCGGCGTGTGCGTTCTTCCGCCGATGCCGTGACGAACAGCTTGGCGTCGGCGTGCGGCGCGATAACCGTCCCGATATCGCGTCCGTCGAGCACGGCGCCCCCAGGCTGGTTCGCGAAATCGACCTGTCGCTGGTAAAGCGCCTTGCGCACGGCGGGGTGGATCGAGACGCGGCTGGCAAGGCCGCCGGTGCTTTCGTAGCGGAGCGCGGGATCGCCGAGCAGCGTGTCGGGAAAGTCGCACGCGGCCAGCGCATCGGCGCTGTCGTCCGGATCGCCATGGTTGAGCTGGGTCTGATAGCCGACCGCACGATAGAGCAGCCCGGTATCGAGCACGGGCAGGCCGAAATGTTCCGCGAGCGCGCGGGCGATCGTGCCTTTGCCCGACGCAGTGGGGCCGTCGACGGCGATGATCATTGCTGCAGGCTCGCGAGCAGCGCCTCGAAATTGGGGAAGCTCGTCGCGACGGGGGCCATGTCGTCGATCTCGACCGGTGCCGTGCTGACGAGGCCCGCGATGGCGAAGCTCATGCAGATGCGGTGATCGAGATGTCCGGCGATGGTGGCGCCGCCGGGCAGCGGGTCGCCGCCGGTGCCATGGATGACGAGGCCGTCTTCGCTTTCCTCGACGCGCACGCCGATTGCCGTCAGGCCGGTCGCCATCACCGCCAGGCGATCGCTTTCCTTGACGCGCAATTCGTCGAGGCCGGTGGTGATCGTGCGCCCTTCGGCGAGCGCCGCGGCGACGAAGAGGACGGGGAATTCGTCGATCATGCTGGGCGCGACCGCGGGGTCGACCGCGATGCCGCGCAAGATGCTGTGCCGGACGCGCAGGTCGGCGACGGGCTCGCCCCCGACTTCGCGCGGGTCGAGCAGTTCGATGTCGCCGCCCATCTGCTGCAGCACCTCGACAAGGCCGGCGCGCGTCGGATTGAGGCCGACATTGGCGATGGTGACGTCGGAACCCGGAACGACCAGCGCGGCGACGATGAAGAAGGCGGCCGACGAAGGGTCGCCCGGGACGACGATCGTCTGCGGCTTGAGTTCGGCTTCGCCGCGAATGCGGATGTGGCGCGTGCCCCGCTGGTCGGTCTCGACCGTCAATTCGGCGCCGAAGCCCCTGAGCATCCGCTCGCTATGGTCGCGGGTGGGCACGGGCTCGATCACTTCGGTGATGCCGGGCGTATTGAGCCCGGCGAGCAGGACCGCACTCTTCACCTGCGCCGATGCCATCGGAAGGCGATAGGAGAGGGGGATGGCGGGTGAGAGTCCGCGCACCATCAGTGGCAGGCGGCCGCCGGGCGATGACGATATGTCGGCGCCCATCTGCGACAGCGGGTCGATGACGCGGCCCATCGGTCGACCCGACAGGCTGGCGTCGCCGACGAAGGTTGCGGTGATCGGATGGCTGGCGACCAGGCCCATGAGCAGGCGCGTCGACGTGCCGCTGTTGCCCATGTCGAGCGCCTCGCGCGGCTGGAGCAGCCCGCCGACGCCGACGCCGTGGATTCGCCATTCGCCATCGTCGCGGCGTTCGATGGTCGCGCCCATCGCGCGCATGGCGGCGGCGGTCGCCAGCACGTCATGCCCCTCGAGCAAGCCCGTGACGCGGCTTTCGCCGACCGCCAGGGCCGAAAGCATCAGCGAGCGATGCGATATGCTCTTGTCGCCGGGAATGGCGATATTACCTTTGAGCGGTACGGAAGCCGCAAAGCGGCGCGGGCTGGCAGTCTGGTCGGTCATTGCGTGCGGCTTTTGACAGCGGCCAAACAATCTGGCAAGGCGCACGCCGATTTGACGGGCGACCCGGATGGCGTCGCCTTCCTTCCCGACTTTCTATCATTCCTTCAAAGGGTTATGAGGCATATATGGTAAAGGCTGAATGGGGCGCGAAGCGTAGCTGCCCGAAATGCGCCACCCGATTCTATGATCTGACCAACGACGATCCGGTCACCTGCATCAACTGCGGTTATGCCTGGTTGCCGGAATCGGTGCTGAAATCGAAACAGCCGATGCCGTTCGAACAGATCGAAAAGCCCGGCAAGGCGCCCAAGGAAGAAGGCGTCGACGAGGATCTGGATCTGGACGTCGATGTCGACGAGGACAGCGATTCGCCCGACAATGACGTCGACCTTGGCGGCGACGACGATCTGGGCGTCGACACCGGCGACGACAGCGACGACGAAAGCTGATTATTTTCGGCATTTGATTTTGCGGGGGGCCAAAAAAGCATCGGAAGATGCATTTGGCCCCTTGCATAACGGACGAGCGCTGGTAAAGGCGGCGTCCCGGTCGCACCACCCAGGGCGACCAGCAAAATGGCACGGGGCCTTAGCTCAGCTGGGAGAGCGCTACAATGGCATTGTAGAGGTCAGCGGTTCGATCCCGCTAGGCTCCACCATTTTCCAATTTCCTGCCGAAATTGCAGTCTTGCCGCCACGGCGAAGCGTGGCATTTCAAGGCCGTCGGCATCCCTCTTAAACCGATGATGCGCAATCGATGGATGCGCGACCGATGCGCGCGCGGAAGCGCAAGCGGGCGTGAGCTCGCCTGACTTCGGTGACGCTGGCTGGCTAAGGCGCGGCCTGGGCGAGAACGCCTTCGATCGCGGTGAATGTATCGCGGCTGGTCGGCTGTAGGATGCCCACCTCTTCCAACGCTCCGATTTTTGCGTCGCCAAGGCCCAGCCAGGCCTCGACGACCTGTGCCGTCTGTTCGCCCATCAGGGGGGCGGGACGCGCCTGTGGCGGGACCAGATTGCGGCCATGCGCCGGAGCGCGTTCGGAGACCACCGGCTCGGGAAGATGCGGGTGCCGGTCGATGCGAAAGCTGTCGCGCTCGCGGCAATAGGCAAAGTCGGGAAGGTCGGCGACGCGAAGCATCGGCGCGGCCGCAATGCCCCTGGCCTGCAACGCCGTGGCCGCCTCCATCGGCGACCGGGCGCCGACCCATTGTTCCAGCGAAACGCCGTCCAGCCATTCTTCCGGGCGCGTGCCGTCCCGATCCAGCGTCACGACGCACCATTCGTCGTCGCCCTGTGCGGGAAGGACCATCGATATATGGGGCGGCGTTTCGGTGTCCGGCGGCAGCAGCAGATCGGCAAATTGCGCCAGCATCGTCTCGGCCTGCGAAACGCTGGCGGTGCCGCCGCGCCCCGTCCGCAGCCGGCGGATGAGCAGCGCGATGGCGCCGATCGCACTGATCCGGCCGGCCACATGGTCGGGATAGACCGTAACCGCGTCGCTGTAGCTGTCGGGATCGCCGGGATAGCGCCACATTTGCGTAAGCCCCGTCGCCGCACGGACGAGCGGGCCATAGCCGAGCCGCTTCGCCCATGGGCCGGTCGGCCCGAAGGCCGAGCTGTCGGCCATGACGAGGCGCGGGTTTGCCGATGCAAGCACGTCAGGGCCCAGGCCGAGCGATTCCATCGTTCCCGGCTTGAAATTGGATAACAGCACATCGGCCTGGCCGACGAGGTCGAGGAACAGCGCGCGGCCTTCGGCTTGCCGCAGGTCGAGGCCCAGGCTCCGCTTGTTCCGGTGGCCCGCCGCGAAGCTCGCCGACAGGCCATAGGGGAGGTAGGATTGGCGCGAACCATCGGGAAAGGCTGCGCTTTCGATCTTCACTACATCGGCGCCGCCGTCGGCGAACATGCGGCCAGCTTCGGCGCCGACGACGATGACGCCGAGGTCAAGGACCTTGAGGCCGTCGAAGGCGTGCGCTGTTGCCTCGTTGCCGGGGGCGGGCGGTGCGGGGACGTCGGTTGCGGTATCGACCGGCCCCATGCGCGCGCCGTCGATCGTCAGGACGCCGTTGGGTATCGGGGTGCGCGTCCCGTCGGCGGCCACCAGGTCGGTCAGCGCGTTGCGCGCGACGACCTGATCGCTGGCGGCGAATTCCTGAAAATTGAGCAGGCCGGCGATCGGTACGCCGTGCGCCTGGCCCTGGGTCTCCAGTTCCGCGCGGCTTCGCGTCGCGAAGAAGGCGGCGAGCGCCTCCTGCAGCGCGGTCGATTCCTGGCGGGTGATGATCCTTGCGAACTCGGGCCCGGCAAAGGCTTCGGGCTCGCCCATCCAGCGGAACATACCCTGCCACTGGCGCGGGGCGAGCAGGCAGATGCGCACCTCGCCGTCGGCGCAGGGGAAGATCGGATATTGCGTGCCCTTCGCCGGGCGGTCGCGCGACAGCAGGTGAACCGGCCGCCCCATCGTCGCGCTGCCGTTGATGCCGTAGCCGGGATCGAGCGCCTGCATCGCCCCGTCGAGCGCGGCAAAGTCGATCCGGTCGCCGATGCCTGAGCGCAGCGCCTTGTAATAGGCGGCGAGCAACACGTAGGCGCCCTGAACGGCGGCGCATTGCCAGGCCAGTTCGCCGGGCGGGAGAAGGGGCGGGCGGCCCCGTATGCCCGAGCGCGAAAGGCTGCCCGACAAGGCGTGCAGCACGGCGTCGCTGGCTTTCCAGTCGCTGAAGCCGTTGCCGCTCCCGAACGGGCTGACCTGCATCAGGACGAGCGCGGGGCTGGCGGCGGCGAGCGCGTCCTGGTCGAGCGCCACGGCGGGCGAGGCGACGATGATGTGCGCCGCGCCCATCGTGGCGGCGTCGACCGGGCCGTCGTGCCATATCTTGCCGGCGTTCGCGACGAAGTCCCGGGCGTCGCCCGTCCGCGGCACGAAGCGGTCGACGCGGGCGCCGAGTTCGGCGAGGTAGCGCGTGATCGGTGCGAGGGGCCCCTCGACCAGGTCGACGACGCGAACCCCCGCGAGCGGCCGGTCGGCGCTCATGCAGGATTGCGCGCGAATTGCGGCAGGCCCGCGGGGATGTCGACCCACGGTAGCGCGGAAGCTGTCCAGACGTGGATCGTCGGGGCGAACTGCCCCGGATCGTCGGCAGTCCCCGCCTTGACGATCGCGATGTTGGGCGATGCGGCGGACAGCGACCGGATCGGCGAGCCGCAGGTCGCGCAGAATTGGCGCAGCACCGGCTGGCCGCTTTCGGTGTCATGATCTTCCCAGGTCGTGACGGCACCCGTCATCGCCATCGCGTCGTCACGCAGGACGACGTTCACCGAAAAGGCGCTGCCCGACTGGCGCCGGCAATTGCTGCAATGGCAGACTGCGACGACCATCGGCTTGCCGGTCAGGCGATACCGCACAGCACCGCAATTGCACCCGCCCTCGATTTCGGTTTCCGGCATCGCTCTTCTCCCATATTCGTTTTCAATTGCACTTTTATCTAACGTCGTTAGTTTGTAAAGGCAGCAGCGAACAATCGAGCCGACAATGATCGGCAGGACAAGAGGGAAGAGGCGAATGAGCGAGCAATTTTCGATGACGATCGACGGCCGCGCGGTCGATGCCAAGGCGACGATCGAGGTACGAAACCCGGCAACGGGCGAAGTCTTTGCCGCCGCGCCCGACGCCGATGCCGCCGATCTCGATGCCGCGGTGACTGCCGCGACGCGCGCCTTCCCGGGCTGGCGCGACACACCGCTCGCGACACGCAAGGCCTGCCTGGGAAAAGCGGCCGACGCGATCGAGGCGCACGCCGACGAACTCGCCGCGCTGTTCGTGAAAGAGCAGGGCCGCCCGCTTCCCGGCGCCAAGATGGAAATCCTGGGCGCGGCGATGTGGATGCGGGCCACGACGATGCTCGACATCCCGGTCGATGTCACCGAGGACAGCGACACGCGGCGTATCGAGGTTCACCATGTCCCGCTGGGCGTCGTATGCGGCATCGTGCCGTGGAATTTCCCGGTGCTTCTCGCGTCGTGGAAGATCGGCCCGGCGCTGATGGCGGGCAACACGCTGGTCCTGAAGCCGTCGCCCTTCACACCGCTTTGCACGCTGCGCATCGGTGAATTGATCCGCGATGCCTTTCCCGCCGGCGTGATCAACATCATCAGCGGCGGCGACGCGCTCGGCCCGTTGATGACCGCGCATCCGGGCTTTGCGAAGATCAGCTTTACGGGATCGACCGCGACCGGGCGCCGCGTGATGGAGTCGGCGGCGAAGGACCTGAAGCGCATCACGCTGGAACTCGGCGGCAACGACGCGGCGATCGTGCTGCCCGACGTCGATGTCGACGCGGTGGCCGCGCAACTGTTCGAAGGCGCCTTTCACAACACGGCGCAGGTCTGCGTCGCGACGAAGCGGCTCTATATCCACGCCGACATCTATGACCGGCTTCGCGACCGTCTGCACCAACTGGCGAAGGAATTGCCCGTGGGCGACGGGGCGGAGCAGGGCAATCGCTATGGTCCGATCCAGAACGAGCCGCAGTATCGCCGCGTGCTGGCGCTGCTCGACGATGCGCGCGCGAGCGGGCTGACCTTGCTCGAAGGCGGTCCGGTTCCCGAGACCGGCTATTTCGTGCCGTTGACATTGGTCGACAATCCGCCGGAGGACAGCCGCGTCGTGGTCGAGGAAGCGTTCGGACCGGTGCTGCCGCTGTTGAAGTTCGACGATATCGACGATGTCGTGGCGCGCGCCAACGACACCGAATATGGTCTGGCGGGCGCAGTGTGGTCGGCCGATGTCGAGGCCGCGACCGCGATCGCGCATCGGCTGGATACCGGCACGGTCTGGATCAACCAGAATCTCCAGTCGACGCCGTTCACGCCGCTCGCGGGGGCAAAGCAATCGGGTTTCGGCCAGGAGAACGGCGTACCCGGCCTGCTGGAATTTACGCGGCCCAAGGCGATCTTTATCCCCAAGGCGGCCTGAGGCGATGCAGCTCAGCCCCGCCGACGAAGCGTTCCGTGACGAGGTCCGCGCCTTTTTCGCGGCCGAACTGACGCCCGAACTGCGCCGCGCGGGCCGGCTGATGACCAGCGTCTATGCCGACCATGAATCGCAGATGGCCTGGCAGGCAAAGCTCCACGCAAAGGGTTGGGCGGCGCCCGCCTGGCCGGTGGAATATGGCGGGTGCGACTGGAGCGTGGTCCGGCACCATATCTTTGCCAGCGAGCGCGTCCGCGCGGGCGCGCCGCCGGTGTCGCCGATGGGGATCAAGATGTGCGGACCCGCGATCATCGGTTTCGGCACCGACGAACAAAAGGCCCACTTCCTGCCGCGCATGCTGAATGGCGAGCATTTCTGGTGCCAGGGCTATTCGGAGCCTGGTGCGGGATCGGATCTGGCGGCGCTGCAGATGAAGGCCGTGCGCGACGGCGACGATCTGGTGTGCAGCGGCACGAAGATATGGACCACGCATGCGAATGTCGCGAACTGGGCCTTCTGCCTCGTCCGCACCGCGAAAGGTGGGCGCAAGCAGCAAGGGATCACCTTCCTGCTGATCGACATGACGTCGCCGGGGATCGAGGTGCGCCCGATCATCATGGCGTCGGGCGAGCATATTCAGAACCAGATATTCTTCGACAACGTCCGCGTGCCGGTCGCCAATGTGCTCGGCGAGATCGACAATGGCTGGACCGTCGCCAAATATCTGCTGGAGTTCGAGCGCGGCGGCAGCGCCTATGCGCCCGAGATCGAGGTCGCGCTCGATGATCTGGCAGCGCAGGTCGCGGCGCAACCCACCGGGCCGGGCCGCGCGCTGCTCGACGCAAGGATTGCCGAGGCGCGCATCCGCTGCGACATATTGGCGCGGCTGGAAAGCGATATCCTGTCGCGCCTGTCGGCGGGTGCGCCGACGGGGACCGATGCCTCGATGATGAAGATTCTCGGTACCGAATTGCAGCAACGCATCACCGAGCTTGCTCTCGATGCCGCAGGGCCGCTGGCGCGGGCGTTTCAGCCCGGCGTCGCGATGCCCGGCGGTCCGATACCGGGGCATGCGCTGGACGATTATTGCAGCGGCGAGACGTGGCAGGCGATCGCGCCGCTGCATTATCTGAACGAGCGCGCAAGCAGCATCTATGCCGGGACGAACGAGATTCAGCGCAACATCCTGGCGAAAGCCGAACTCGGCCTCTAGCCACCGGCTTCGCGGTCAGGGCAGCGCCATGTAGCGTGCGAGATGCTCGTCGCGCGTGCCGAATTCGCTTTCGATCGCGGTCAGCCGCTTGAACAGGGCCGATACCGGCAGTTCCTCCGTCATGCCCATGCCGCCGTGAAGCTGCACGGCGTTCTGGCCGACGAAGCGGCCCGCGTCGGCGATCGTGACTTTCGCGGCGCTGATCGCGCGGATGCGATCCCTGGTGTCCAGGTCCAGCGCGTCGGCGGCCAGCGCCGCGGCGGCGGCGGCTCGCCTGGCCTCGATATGCATGTCGACAAGGCGGTGCTGGACCGCCTGAAAGTCGGCGATACGCTGATCAAACTGTTCGCGCTGGACGCAATAGTCGCGCGTGTCGGTGACCAAGCGCGCCATGATTGCGCCGGCCTCCGCCGTGATCGCCGCGGCGCCGATGTCTAGGATATCGGCAATATCGTCGGCGGCCGCCGGAAGCCGCGCGTCATGTGCGACCGTGACGTCGTCGAGCAGCAGATCGGCGGCGCGGCGTCCGTCGATCGTCGGATAGGCCCTCATGGCCAGCACCTCGCGCGGCAGCAGGAAGGCGGCGGCCCCTTCGCTGGTCATGGCGGTGACGATCGTCGCATCGGCTTCGGCCGCGCCGATCGCGAGCAGCTTGCCGCCCGAAAGACGCCATCCCGTCACGTCGGCTTCGGCGCGGGCGGGGTCGCGATCATCGATCCAGGCCAGGGCGAGCTTGGCTTCGCCCGCCGCAACGCGTGGCAGCCAATGCGCCGCCGCCGCGCCGCCGGCGCGGTCGAGCAACACGCCGGCAAGCAGCACGCACTCGAGATAGGGGAGGGCGACGGCGCGCGGCCCAAGCGCTTCGAGCACGGCAAAGCCCGCGCGCGGGGAGAGGCCGAGTCCGCCGTGAACTTCGGCGAAGGGCAGGCCGAGCACGCCGGCATCGGCAAGCGCCTGCCAGCCGTCCTCATGCGCCTTCAGCCGGTCGAACCGCGCGATCAGGGCATCTTTCAGTTCGCTGTCCATCTCAGGCTGCCTTTGTCGTCGGCGCATCGCGCAGGATGATGTCGGCCGCGCGCCAGGCCATCGCCATCGTCGGGCCGTTGGTGTTACCCGACGGTATCACCGGCATCACCGACGTGTCGATGACGCGCAGCCCATCGACCCCGCGCACGCGGAGCGCCGGATCGACGACAGACGCCTCGTCCTTTCCCATCCGGCAGCTTCCGACCGCATGATAGCCGCAGGTGCCGAAGCGGTCATAGGCATCGAGGATTTCTGCGTCGGTATCGAACGCCGGCCCCGGCATCGTTTCCTGGTCGATCATTTCTGCCAGCGGTGCCTGCTTCGCATAGTCGCGCATCACCCGCACGGCGCCCACCATCGCCGCGCGATCCTCATCGGTTGCGCGATAATTGGGCCTGAAGCTGGCCGATGCGTCGGGATCGCGCGTCGCGATATGGATACTGCCGCGCGATGTCGGGCGCAGGGGATAGATGACCGCATTCATGCCCGGATGCTTTTCGAGCTGCGTGCGCTGCGTCGCCATGTCGAAGCTGAAGGGAGCGATCAGCATCTGGGCGTCGGGCCGGTTGAGCCCCGGGCGCGTCTTGAACCAGCCGCCGATTTCATAGGCCGCAGCCGACATCGGCCCGTCGCCGGTCAGATAATATTTGAGCGTTGCAAGCAGCAGCCGCCAGCCGCCGAAGACGCGGTTCTGCGACAGCGCATCCTTCGTCAGCTTCCACTGCATGATGATGCCGCGATGCTCGATCAGCCCTTCGCCGACCTGGGGATTGTGATGGACGAGCGGGATACCGAGCGCCGCAAGCCGTTCCTTGTCGCCGACGCCCGACCGCTCGAGGATCGCCGGGCTGGCCATCGCGCCGCCGCAGACGATAACCTCATGCGCGGCGTCGATCGTCTCACGCGTGCCGCCGTGGACCACCTCCACCCCGATCGCCCGCGTGCCGTCGAACAAGATGCGGTCGACGGTGCGGTCGGTCAGGATGGTGAGGTTGGGGCGCTTTTCGGCCGGACGCAGAAAGGCCTGCGCGGCGCTCTGACGTTTGCCCTTGAAGATGGTGCGTGGTGCATAGCCGATCGCAACCTGATCATCGGGGGCGTTGACGTCGGGTTTGTTCATCCAGCCCATCGCTTCGCCCGCTGCGACCTGTGCGTCCGAAATCGGCAGACGCTGCGTCGGCATCGAAATCTTCATCGGTCCCGCATCGCCGCGCGTTTCGTCGGCGCCAAGCTCGTGGTTCTCGAAGGCGCGATAGGCGGCGCCGATATGCGTCCAGCTCCAGTCATCGCTCGATTTCTCGGCGATCGCATCGAAATCGGCGGGCTGGCCGCGCACATACATCATGCCGTTGACCGATGACGATCCGCCCAGGACGCGCCCGCGGACCCAGGCTTCGGACTGGCCCGCGGTCGACTCTTCGGGCTCGCTCATATGGACCCACAGATGTTTCGGATACTGCATCACCTTTGCCAAGCCTTTGGGCATGGAGATGAAGGGATGGCGGTCGCGCGGACCCGCTTCGATCAGCGCGACTCTGATCGCCGGATTTTCGGAAAGACGATAGGCGAGGACACAGCCCGCCGCCCCGGCACCACAGATGATATAGTCGAAGCGCATCCTCATTTCCCTCGATTTCGGCTGCTCTTGCAGCATTATCATCCCCTCCATAAAAAACTATTGTCATTAGGTAAAGGGTGGAATAGTCTGATGCCAACGACAAGGAGAGGATCTGCAATATGAGTGAAGTTGCAGAAGTTTCACGCCCCGCGCGCAAGCTGACCACGCTTGCCGACCTGACGCCGAGCCAGATCGAGGCGATCCGCAAGATTCCGGCTGAAAAAGACGCGGTCGTCGTGCCGTTCGGCGCGACGCGTCCCAACGCGATTTTCACCGGGCAGGACCGCTTCGACCTCGAACAGGAAAAGATTTTTCGTCGCTATCCGGTGCCGGTCACCGTTTCCGCCTTGCTGGAACCGGGCAGCATCGTCGCCAACGACAGCTATGGTTTTCCCATGCTCGTCTCGCGTACTCGCGACGGCACGATCAAGGCGTTCGTCAACGCCTGCCAGCACAAGGGATCGAAGATCATCGAGGATTGCGCGGTCCACAAGCAAGGCCGCGTGACCTGTCCCTATCATGCCTGGACCTATGGCATCGACGGCAAGCTGATCGGCGTGTCGCGGAGCGAGGCGTTCGAGGATTTCGACAAGAGCAAGCGCGGCCTGGCCGAGCTCGAGGCGCGCGAATGGGGCGGCATCGTCTATGTCCAGCTCAATCGCGCCATCCTAGCCGACTGGTCGAACCTGTCCGAACAGGTCGGCGAAGATTTTACCGCGATCGGCATTCCGTCGGCGCATGTCTATGGCCGCAAGAGCTTTGACCTCAAGGCGAACTGGAAGGTCGTGCTCGAACCCTTTCTGGAGGGCTATCATGTCCAGCGGCTTCACGCCGCGTCGATCGGCGACCGCTTCCAGGACGCGCCGAATATCGTCGACATGTTCGGTCCGAACATCCGCCAGGTTTCGGGGCGGATCGGCTATGTTCCCGAAATGCTCGACGAGGATGCGTCGGCGAACGTCCACAAGCTGGTCACCCACGCCTATACGGCTTTTCCGAACTGCGTCGTGGTGACCAGCCAATATTATACCAGCGTCATGCTCCTCATGCCGCGCGGGCCGGATCGCACGACGGTCGAATATTTCATGCTGACGCCCGAAGCCGCATCGACGCCGAAGGCCGAGGAGGTGTTCGCGCGCTCCTATGAGCTGATCCTCAGCGTCTTTGGCGGCGAGGATTTCCGGGCGGCCGAGATCAGCCAGCAGGGACTGAACGCGGGTGTGCCCGAAGAAACCGTCTATTGCGGGCTCGAGACGAATATCGTGCGCTATTATGAAGCGATCGAAGCGCTTCTGTGATTATTGAACCGGCGGCAGACCGGATGGAGAGGGACTGATGGCGCAGACTTTGTCCAGCGCATTGGCTTGGTGGGCGCGCATGCGGCCCGAGCAGCCCGCGGTGGTGCTGGGCGGCGACCGGCTGAGCTATGGCGAATACAAGGCATGGTCGGACCGCGTTGCCGCGATGCTGGAGGCCGAAGGGCTGGAGCCGGGCGACCGCGTCGCAATCTGTTCGACCAACAGCCTGGCCTATTGCGCGCTGCTGATGGGCATCATCCGCGCGGGCGGCATCGTCAACCCGGTCAACTTCCGATTCACGCCGCGCGAGATCAGGGAGCTGTGCGAGACCACCGAGCCGCGCTTTACCTTTGCCGCGCCGGAGTTCGAGGGGAATGTCGCCGCGGCCGGGCTGGTTCCGCGTCCGATGGCGCAGATCGAGGCCCTGCGCCAGGGTGCGCCAGCCTCGCCCGCGCATGATCCGCAGCCCGATGCGCCGGTCGTGATCATCGCGACGAGCGGGTCGACCGCGAAGCCGAAGGGCGTGGTGTTCACCAACCGATCGATGACCGCCTATGCCGCCTGCTGGTCGCTCGAAGAGACATCGTCGTCGGCAGGCGCGCGCATCATCAGCCTGGCGCCGCTCAACACCTCGGCGGGTTTCGTCCAGCTCATCCACTATATCACGCAGGGCTGCACCATCTTCATGGAACCGGCCTTCGTTCCCGATGCGATCCTGCGATTGCTGCAGGACGAGAAGATCAATTGCTTTGGCGCCGTCCCGACCTTTTTCGAGGCGATCGCGCGTTGTCCGGGCTTCGCCGACGCCGACCTGTCGTCGATCCGGCTTGCGACCGCGGGGGGCGCCCGGGTCAGCCGGCAGTTGCTGGACGTCTATAAGGCGAAAGGCATCACGATCCGCCAGATCTATGGCCAGACCGAGGTCGGCGGCAATGTGACGATGATGCCCGAACATCTCGCGATGGCCGAGCCCGAGAAATGCGGCTGGGGCGGTATCTTCATGGAGGTCCGCGTCGTGCGGCCCGACGGCAGCGATTGCGATCCGGGCGAGGCAGGCGAGATCGTGATGCGCTCGCCGGGAATGATGCAGGGCTATTGGCGCAACCCGGAAGAGACGGCGAAGGCGATCCGCGACGGCTGGCTCTATTCGGGCGATATCGGGATGCTCGACGAGCGGGGGCTTCTGACCTTCGTCGATCGAATGAAGGACCTGATCATCTCTGGCGGCCTCAATATTTCGGCGGCCGAGGTCGAGCGCGTCGTGTGCGAATTCCCCGGCATCGTCGAGGCCCTGGCGATTGCGGCGCCCGACCCGAAATTCGGCGAGACGCCCTTCATCGTCTATCATGGCGCGACCGAGATCGACGTTGCCGCGCTGATCACCCACTGCAACGCGAACCTCTCCAACTACAAGGTGCCGCGTTACGTGGCCTTTTCGGCCGACCCGCTGCCGCGGCTCGCCACCGGCAAATTGTCCAAACCCGCGGTGCGCGAGCTGTACGCCGGCGCGCACGAGACGATGGACCGCGTGCGATGAGGAGCAAGACATGACCGCCCCGCAAATGGCCGCCGCGCCCGTACCGCCGCATATTCCGGCACACCTCGTCTTCGATTTCGACATCTATGCCGATCCGCGCATCGGCGAGGATGTGCAGGGCACCTATGCCGCAGCGCTTGAAAGCGCGCCCGACATCTTCTGGACCCGGCTTAACGGCGGGCACTGGATCGTCAAAAGCTTTGACGCGATCAGCAAGGTCGTGCTCGACCCCGACCATTTCTCGGTGCGTGAGATGCAGATTCCGCGCGTAGAGAATCCGCCCTTCTTTATTCCCCTGAGCCTCGATCCGCCGGAAAATCTGCCGTACCGCAAGGCGATGATGCCCATGTTCGGGCCGACCGCGATCAAGGCGCTCGAACCGCGTATCCGCGAATGGGCGGTCGAACTGGTCGACGCCGTCGCTGCGAAGGGCGCGTGCGATTTTCAAGCCGATCTGGCCAAGCTGTTTCCGGTCAGCGTCTTCATGGAGCTGATGGGAATGGACCTATCGCGGCTCCGCGACTTTCGCGCGCTCGCCGAAGCCTTTTTCTCGGCGCAGAATGACGAGGCCGAAATGGGTCGCCTCAGCGCCGCGATCCTCGGCGAGATGAAAGCGCTGATCGAGGCAAAGAAGGCCGCGCCCGACGACAAGCTGATGTCGCATTTCATCCACGTCGACATCGACGGCCGGACGATGAGTGATGACGAGATTCTGGCGATGAGCTTTGTGCTCTTCCTGGGCGGGATGGACACGGTGACCAACGTCACCGGCTTCGCCTTTCAGCAGCTCGCGCAGATGCCCGAGGTGCAGGCGCGGCTCGCGGCAGACCCTTCGTTGATCCCCGCCTTCGCGGACGAGGCGGTGCGGCTTTATGGCGTGGTCAACACGCCGCGGCTGGTGGTGCAGGACCAGGCGATCGGCGACGCCCAGTTCCGCGAGGGCGAGATGGTGCTGAACATCCTTTGCCTCGGTAGCCGCGACCCTGCGAAGTTCGAAGCGCCGAACGCCTTCGACCTCGATCGCAAGAAAACCGCGCACCTGACCTTTTCGTCCGGCCCACATCTGTGCGTCGGCCATGTCCTGGGGCGCGCGGAGTTGCGCATCCTGACCGAGGAGTGGGTGCGGCGTATCCCGTCGTTTCGCGCGCAACCGGGTGAGCGCCACGCATTCCGCATCGGCACGGTGATGGCGCTGGAGACGCTGCCGCTCGAATGGACAGTGGCGGCCTGATCATGCACGCGAACGACGGCGCCGACGCGCCTTACTGGAACGGATTGGCCGAAGGGCGCCTGCTGCTTCCGCGTTGCGGCGGCTGCGGCTGCTGGATGTGGCCGGCGATGAACCGCTGCGGCGCATGCGGCAGCGAGGATGTCGAATGGATCCAGCGCGAAATGCGCGCCACGATTTTTTCATGGACGCGGACCTGGCATCGGTTCGGCTATACCGAAAGCCTTGATCTTCCATTCGTTTCCATCGTCGCTACCGTCGCAGATTGCGGCATTCGCCTGCTCGGCCGGCTCGACGACCCCGACCAAGTCGACCCTGTGATCGGGGAGGGCATTGCCGGTCGGATCGGGGCGACGCGCGTCGGGACACGCGACATTCCCACGATCATCTGGAGCCGCGGCTGATGCACCCCCTCTATGGAACCACCGCAGTCGCCGGCATCGGCATGCGGCAGTACAGGCGCGGCGCTTCGCCGCTGCCCGAACAGGGGGCGCTGGTCGAGGCGATCCTGACCGCGTGCGCCGACGCCGGCTTCGATCCCGCCGACGTCGACGGCTTCGTCTCCTATGGCGACGACAAGAATGAGCCCGTGCGGCTGATGCCGGCGCTGGGCACGCGCGAACTCAAATGGTCGAGCGTGGTGTGGGGCGGCGGCGGCGGCGGCATTGCCGGCGCCTTCGGTCTTGCCGCCGCGGCGATCGTGTCGGGGCAGGCAAGCGCCGTGATCGTCTTTCGCGCACTGGTCGAAGGGTCGAGCGGGCGTCTGTCGGCGGCGGTGATGGCGCACCACCTGAACGATCATATGCTAGCCGCGGGTATCGTCGCCCCGGCGCAGGTGTGCGCGATCCGCGCCAACCGCATGTACGAGCATCACGGCGTGCCGCGATCGGTCGCCGAGGAACTGGTCCGCGCGTCCTATTATCATGGCTCGCGCAACCCCGAGGCGATCGCTTATGGCACCGACATCGACCTCGACGAGATGCGCGACTCACGCTGGATCGCGGAGCCTTTTCGCCTGTTCGACTGCAGCCGGGAGAATGACGGCGCCGCCGCCTTTCTGATGGTGTCGGCCGAACGGGCGCGCGACCTGAAGAAAATGCCAGCCTATCTGCTTGGCTGTGCGAACGGCTCCGAGCGGGGGTGGGGAGATCTTTTGGAGAATGACGACGAGGCGCTCTATCCGACCGCCGGATTTCGACCGATCGCGCGGCGGCTTTATGCCGACACCGGCCTGACCCCGGCCGACATCGACGTCATCCAGCTATACGAGAATTTCAGCGCGCAAGGCGTCGCGTCGCTGATCGACCATGGGTTCTGTACGTACGAGAATGTTGCTGAGGTCGTGCGCTTCGAAAATCTGATCGCGCCGACGGGCAAGCTACCGGTCAACACCGGCGGCGGCAATTTCGCGCAGGGTTTCATCCACGGAATCGGCACGGCCTATGAGGCGGTGAAGCAATTGCGCGGCGAGTCCGCCAATCCCGTTCCCGATGCGAAACTATGTCTGCTTGCCGGCGGTCCGGGCGCGCCGACGGTCAGTTCGGCGATCTTCGGAAACGAAATTCCCTGACGCCACCGCCTCAAGGATGACGCGTCAGCTGTGGGCGGGGTTGAGCGACTTGCCCATCGTGCCCTGTGCCAGGCGCGCTCGTACCCCGGTCAGGAAGATGCGCAGCGATTCGACGAAAAGCTCTTCATCGTCAAAGGGGCTGTCCGCGATCGCCTTTGCCAGATTGGGATATTTGTCGGGGTCGACATGGGGCATCGGATCGACGCCCCGCGCGCGGGCCGCCGCCTCGAACAGCGCGGTGCCATAGGTCAGCCGCTCGATCGCCTCGATCACCACAAGCTGGATTTGGGTCGGGAAGGGTTCGTCGCGTGCCGCGCGGTCATAAGCGGCAAGCAGCATGTGCTTCGGGAAATAGCGCAGGATCAGCGGCGCCGCATTGGGATGCTTCAACAGCGCGCGGCGCGTCGAGACGCAGATGGCGACGATCCGCTCCTCATAGGATTCGTCGCCACTGTCCATCAGCGTGATGCGCACGAGCATGATGCGCGCGACCTCCTGAAGCAGTTCCGACTTGTCCTTGAAGTGATGATAGAGCGAAGGCGGGCGCACGCCGAGCTTCTTGGCGACGAGGCCCAGGCTCAGTTCCTCGAGCCCATGTTCGTCGATTACCTCAAGCGCGGCTTCGGCGGCATTGCTGCGCGAGATCAGCGGTTTGGAAGGTCGTGCCAAAAAACTATCCCCTGTTCGGGCCGCTCATGGCAGCAGCGAGCCGCATGCGCCAGCCTAAAAGGAATCGGTTTACGCATCAGCGCAGCATCAGCCCGCCATCGACCACCAGGCTTTGCCCGGTGATATACGAGGCCTCAGGCGAGGCGAGGAACAGCGCGGCGGCGGCGACTTCGCTCACGGTTCCGAAGCGCCGGAGCGGAATAGCGCGCAGCGTATTGCCCGCCTTGCGCTCGTCGGCGCGGACTTCGGAGGTCATCCGCGTCTCGATGAACCCCGGCGCAAGCAGGTTCACGCGCACGCCGTCGCGCGCCCACTGGTCGGCGACCGCGCGGGTGAACCCCAGCAGCCCGGTCTTGCTCGCCGTATAGGCGGGCGCATAGCCGATCGCGATGAAGCTGGCGCACGACCCGACGTTGACGATCGCGCCGCGGCGTTCCCGCAACACGGGATGGAACAGATAGCAAAGCTCGACAGCGGCATTCAGATTGACCTCGATTACCCGGCCATAGCCCTCCATCGAATATTCGTCGGCGTGCGCCTGCCCCGCATTGTTGACGAGGATGTCGATCGGTCCGACGGCCTCGGCCAGTGCGGCGCGGTCCGCCGGTTGGTCGAGGCAGGCACGGATATAGGTAAAGCGCGAAAGATCGTCGTCATACTCGCCGGCATGGGCGCGCGTCCCGCTTATGATGACATCGGCGCCGCTGTCGGCGAATGCCACCGCTATGCCGAGACCGATGCCTTGGGTGCCGCCCGTGACGAGCACGCGCTGGCCCTGAAAGTCGAACCTGATCATCCCGCTCTCCCATATTATAAAACTATTGACGTTAGATAATGCGAAGCGCAGTCTTTTTGCAAGCAGGAGAGGATGAACGATGGCGGATGGCTTGCAGCAGACCGTCTTTGTCGCGCGTGACGGCGTGCGGCTGGTTGCGGATCGTGGTGGCAGCGCCGACGCACCTGCCGTGATTCTGCTCCATGGTGGCGGACAGACGCGCCATAGCTGGAGCCGCGCGGTCGAGCGGCTGCTGGCGGAGGGGTTTCAGGTCATCAACTATGATGCCCGCGGTCATGGCGAAAGCGACTGGTCGCCGGAGGGGGCCTATCAACTGACCGATCGCGCCGTCGATCTTGCGACGATCGTCGCGGATCTGGAGGTGCCTTACATCCTGGTCGGGGCGTCGCTGGGCGGCGCGACCGCGATCGTCGCGATCGATCGGGGGCTCCGGCCTGGCGGGTTGGTACTCGTCGACATCGTTCCCGAACCCGACCCGCGCGGCGTCGATCGCATCGTATCTTTCATGCGCGGAAATCCCGACGGCTTTGCCACGGTCGAAGAGGCCGCTGCCGCAGTGGCGGCCTATAATCCCCAGCGCACGGCGCCACCCGACGGCAGCGGACTGATGAAGAACCTGCGCGAGAGAGAGGACGGCCGGCTCCGTTGGCATTGGGACCCGCGAATCATCGCCGATGCTCCCACACATCATCACCATGTCGTTCAGCAGGCCGCGGCGGCGCTGACTCACTTGCCCGATCTTCCCGTTCTGCTCGTCCGCGGGCTCGCCAGCGACGTTGTGAGCGAAGCCGGAGTCGCCGCGTTCCGCAGCGGCCTGCCGCGCCTCGAACTGCTCGATGTCGTGGGGGCAGGGCATATGGTTGCGGGCGACCGAAACGACGCCTTCAACGATGGCGTCGTCGCCTTTGCTCGCCGCAGCTTGCGCGGCAATGTTGCGATAAGTTCAGATCAAGCCATTTAAAAATATAGATTTTATCTATCCCTCCAAAAACCTTACGGCATTAATTTTCTCGATTGACTTTAAATCTAATGAGCATAGGTTATTGCCCAAGGCCGCAGATGACGGCCTGCTTTTTGGAGAGGACCCGTCATGGACCGCAGTGCTTCGTTTCGCGCTATCCGCCACGCCTGCCTGGCGTCGATCATCGTAGCCGCAGGGGCGGCCGTTCCGGCTTATGCCCAGGCGCCGAAGGCCGACAGCGCGCCGATCGCCGATCAATCCGCAGACGTCCCGACCGAGGGTGAGATCATCGTCACCGCTCGCCGCCGCGACGAGCGCCTGATCGATGCGCCGGTCGCGATCACCGCGCTGGGCGGCGCCACGCTCGACAATTATGCGGTCACCGAATTCAGCGACATGGCTTCGCTCGTTCCCACGATGGTGGCGGGCAAGGCGGCTTCGGGTTCCTCCGCCAGCATCTTCCTGCGTGGTGTCGGTTCCACCGCGCTCAGTGCCGGTTTCGACCAGTCGGTCTCCTTCGTCGTCGACGGCATGCCGATGAGCCGCGGGCGCGAGATCAGCCTCAGCCAGTATGACGTTCAGCGTGTCGAAGTGCTGAAGGGGCCGCAGGCGCTGTTCTTCGGCAAGAACGCGACCGGCGGCTTGATCGCGGTCACGACGAACAGCCCGAAGGATGTCTTCGAGGCCGGGTTCAAGGCGGGCTATGGTTTCGAGGCGAAGGAGAAATATGGCGAGGGCTATATCTCGGGTCCGCTTGCCGACACGTTGCGCGCGCGCCTGGCGTTCCGGGTGTCTGACAGCGAGGGTGCCTTCACCAACACCGCGGCCGACACCTATATCGATCCGCTGGGAATGCAGCGTCATAGGAACAGCAAGTATCGCGGCTATGGCCGCACCTACAGCGGTCGCGCCACCATCGAATGGGATGCGGCGCCGAACCTCAGCTTTCAGGTGAAGACCGGCTACACCGACCAGAAGGATGGAGGCCCGACCGACATTATCGAACGCATCTGCGGTGGCGGGCGGACGACTCCCTTCTCGCCCAATCCGTTCGGTGGGCCGGCGGGAATTCCGCCCAGCCCCAACGCCGATTGCAAGATCGACGGCCGGTCGGACAGTTCGACGATCCCGGCGGCAGTGGCCGCGGCCAATTATCGCTACGCCGGTGACGGCAGCATGTATTCGCGGCTGAAATCGGGTTTCGGTATTCTGACGGCGACGCTGACCAGCGACGTGTTCGACGTGACCTCGATCACCTCCTATTACCGGTTCAGGCAGACCGACCTCAACAATGTGTCGGGCGAAGCCTATCCTGCCACCTTCTCGCAGCTTGCCGATTATCGCCAGACGGCAGAGGAATTGCGCTTTCAGTCGAAGTGGGATGGCTCGGTCAACGTGCTGTTCGGGCTTTTCGCGTCGAGCAACAAGTTCATCTTCAACACCGACGCCTATATCTTCCCTGTGCCGATCAGCCCGGTGACCGACACCTATGTCACCTTCAAGCGCGACAATGGCTTTAGCGGCAGCTCGATGTCAGCGTTCGGCGAAGTGACCGCGAACCTGACGGACTCGATCGAACTCGCGGGTGGTGCGCGCTGGAGCTATGAATCGCGCGACAGCTATCAGGCGTCGCTGCCAGCGCATCTGGGCTTTGCCGGGGCCTTTCCCGCAAGGTTGCGTCTCGACGATCGCTATCGCGAATCCGACGTCTCGCCGCAGGTCACGCTGCGCTACAAGCCGTCGCGCGATTTGACCTTCTATGCCGCCTATAAGGAAGGCTTCAAATCGGGCGGCTTCAACATCTCGCAGACCCTGACCCCCGCGGCAACGGTGGCGGCGGGCCAGTTCGGCGCCGAGCGTGCGCGCGGCGGCGAAGTGGGCGCACGTGCGATCCTGATGGGCGGTGCGTTGTCGCTCAACGCGACGGCCTATTATTACGACTATCTGGACCTGCAGGTTCAGAACTTCGATCCGGTGACGATCGGTCAGGTCGTCGCCAACGCCGGTACGCTGCGCGTCAAGGGGATCGAGGGGGATTTCAACTGGCGTTCGGGCGGCTTTTCGCTGCGCGGCGCAGCGGCCTATAACAACGCGTCGTACAAGGATTATATCGGGCAATGCTATGGCGGCCAGACCATTGCCGCCGGCTGTAATCTGCTTGCCGGACCGACGGGGGCCTTCACCAGCCAGGACTATGACGGCCGCACGCCGCCAAAGGCGCCGCGTTTCGCGGGGCGCATCGGCGCAAGCTATGAAATGCCGCTGACGGACTCGGGATGGACGATGCAATTGTCCAGCGACCTCAGCTATACGTCCAAATATAATTTCACTGACACGCTGCGGCCCGACGCCGTGCAGCCCAGCTATACGAAGATCGACGCCGCGCTGCGGGTCAATGGTCCCGACGATCGCTGGACGATCGGCCTGATCGGCCGCAACCTCACCAACAAGCTGGTGGTCACGGCGGCGAACGACATTCCCTTTGCCGGTGGTACGGGCACGGGGACGGCGGGTCCGGGCGTACTCGCGGACATGTCGGCCTTTGTCGACAATCACCGCGAAATCTACCTCGAGGTAGGTTTCAAATTCTGATGCATCGCGACCGCGGTTCGTGAAACGGACCGTTCGCGTCGTTCCTCGGCCAGATCGTCCGGCACCCTGTAGCCGCCTTGCGGAAACAGGGTGCCGTCGGCCGACAGATGTGGGTCGCAGAAAGCTGCCGGCGAGGAATGTCTAAGCGAGCACGCCGGGCGTCCGCATCCTCCAGATGGAGGATAGGCTCGAATTTTGTGGGTCAGTTCGGGGTGGTCGATCCGATGCGGGCGAGCAGCGCGGCAAGGTCGGCCTGGCGCGAGCATCCGGTCTTTTCGAGCACGCGGCGGATCTGGCTTCGCACCGTACTGATCGCGACGTCGCCGTCGGTCGCGAGCGCCTCGGGCGTATCGCCGCGCGCGATGCCGCTTGCGATGCGTGCTTCGGCCGGCGTCAGGTCGAACAGCGATTTCATCAGTGTCGCCGACGGAACGCGATCGGATGCGACAGGGAGCAAGAGCAGCAGGGCGTAGCTGTCGCCGAACACGTCATGCGCGCCGCGTCGTATCGGCACGACGTGCGCGACCTGCTGCGGAATGCCGATATCGTCGCGCACGGCAAAGGACCTGACCCCCTCGTCCGATCCGGCGGCCAGGGCGGCCAGCGCATCGCCGAGCATCTGGTCGGCCTGGCGATCGGCAAGTCGAAGGCGACCCTGGGCGCCCCACAGGATGCGCGCGCCAAGCTCGTCCGCGAGCGGGCTGGCTTCCGCGACCTCGCCATTCATGCGCAGCAGGAAGGCGGGAAGCTGGAGCGCGGTCAGCGCCTCGGCGGCACCTTGTGCTCGCTTGTGCTGAAGGCGCGCGCTGACGAGCGCGCTCCGCGCGAGATGCGGGCGGAGCATGTTCAGCCGCGCGACGCTGTCGGCCTCGACCGGACCGTCGGAAAAGGCACGCTCGACGCTGAAGACGATATTGTCGCCGGTGGGGACTTGCACGCCCGTGCCCGCCGACCAGCCGAGCCCACGAGGACGAAAGAAGTCGCGATAGACCGGGTCGGCCTCGATCTCCGCATCGCTCCAGAAATCATGTTCGACGAAGAAGGAGGGGGCCTCCTGGTTCATCAGGCAGAGTCGGCGGCTGCATTTGCCGAACCAGCCTTCCTCGACATAGGCGGCGAAGATCTCCGAGACGCGTTCCGATGCGGTCCAGTTGAGCGCCTTGCGCGCCGAAAAGAGCAGGCCGCCCGCCGATCCCGTCAGCGCCGCCACCTCGCCGAGAACGGCCGGCCAAGCCTCTGGCACTACCGAGCATTCATAGATGCGGTCGACAAGATCCTCGTGCATTCGCGATCCCCCATATCAGCGAGCGGTCAGCCATATGCCATAAAAGCAAGCCACGCGGAACGATAGCGCGGGCTAAGCCGTCCTTCCGGGCGCATCCATTCGGCGAAGCAATTGCTATTGCCCATCCTTCTGATACCCCAGGCGAAGATCGGGGGGACACATGGTCGATGACGGCGCCGGCGAATGGAGAGCTATTCAGAAACTGTTCGATCAATTGGTCGACCTGTCGCCGGACGATCAGGAAAGACTATTGGCCCGATCGACCGAGCCGCCGACGGTCACCGCAAAGGCCATGGCGATGCTAAAGGCCCACCACTCCAACAGCATTCTCGACGGCACAAGCCCGTCCCTGGGTGGTGAAACAGGCGAGGGCGATTTCAGGTCGCTGCTGGCCGGCCAGATCGTCGGGGACTTTACCATCGACCGCTATCTCGGGCGCGGCGGGATGGGCGAGGTCTATCTGGCCCGCCGATCCAACGCCGATTTTGTTCAACAGGTCGCGATCAAGCTGCTTCGCACCGAAGCCGCAGCGAAAAGCCAGCTCTTTGCGCGCGAGCGGCGTCTGCTCGCGAGCCTCAGTCACCCGCATATCGCGCGTCTTATCGACGGCGGGATGGCGGCCGACGGGCGGCCCTATATGGTCATGGATTATATCGATGGGCGGCCGATCGACGTCTGGGTTCGCGAGGAGCGCGCGGACCTTGCGACCAGATTGCGGTTGTTCCGGGATATTTGCGGGGCAGTGGCCTATGCGCACGCACATCTGGTGGTGCACCGCGACCTGAAGCCGTCGAACATCATGATAGACGGCGAAGGGTCGGTGAAACTGCTCGACTTCGGTATCGCGAAGCTGATCGACGGCGATCTCGGCGCGGCGGAGACGACGCAGCCGATGCTGACGCCCGACTACGCCGCGCCGGAGCAATTGGGCGGCGAGCATGTCACCGTCGCGACCGATATCTATGCGTTGGGCGCGGTCCTGTTTCAGCTTTTGACAGGCGCGTCACCGTGGCAGCGCGACGGTAGCTCGGTGCCCATGATGGTGCGCCGCATTCTGCAGGAAGACCCCGAACTGCCAAGCCGTGTCGCCGCGCGCGATGGCGCGCCGGTCCGGGCGCAGGCGGTTGCGGGCGACCTCGACGCGATCGTGCTGAAGGCGATGCGACGCGATCCGGCGCAACGTTATGCCAGCGTGCAGGACCTGGCCGATGATGTCGCGCGGCATCAGGCGCTGAAGCCGGTGAAAGCCCGCGACGGAACGACGCGCTATCGCTTCGGCCGCTTCGTCCGACGCAACAGGCTGGCGGTGACTGCGGCCGGAGCGGCGGCAGCGGCGCTGCTCGTCGGCGTGGGCGGGATCGTCTGGCAGTCGCACCAGACCGCGATCGAACGCGATCTGGCGCAGGATGCGGCGCGGCGTTCCGCATCGATCAACCAGATGTTGCAGATCATGCTGCGCGATACGGCGGAGTCCGACGTTGGCGACAGCGTGACCGTCAAGCAGATGCTGGACTCGACCGCCGAACGATTGGTCAACTCGGTCGACACCAGCGCGGATTCGGCGACTTTGGTGTCGACGCTCTTCGATCTCTATATCACGCTGGAGGACCCGGTCGGCGGCGATGCGCTGATCACCAAGGCGCTGGCCCGTGGAATCGGCAAGGGCGACCGCGTTGCGACGGCGCAACTGAAGGTCCGCGCGGCGGCCTCCGCGGCCTCGTTGGGAAAAACCGATGCGATGGCGCCCCTGATCGATGCCGCGGAACCCGTTTTTCGCACCGACCCCGTGCGGTTCCGTCGCGAGCTCGTCGATATCAATCTGACGCGGGCGCAGTTGTGGCGGCGCACGGGCCGGATCGAAGACGCCATCGCCCTGTTGAAAGGGACCTTGTCCGACGCCGACATCGCCTATGCCGACAATTATCGCGACCGCATGACGGTCTATAACAATCTTCTCGCCTATATGGTGGAAGCGAACCAGATCGATGCGATGCCGGAAATTTTCGCCCGGGCGGACAAGATTACCGCCGCGAACCGGCAGGGTGACAGCACGCTGGCTCTCGCCATGGAGCAGCTCAAGGGCGTGCGGTTCGTCAAGCTGGAGCAGCCCGAGCGCGCGGAGCCCATCCTGCAACGTGTCGTGGCGCGGCGGCGCGCCGTGTTCGGCCGCTCGGCTGGGCTGGCGGTCGATCTGTTCCATCTGGGCCGCGTGAAGGTCGCGCTGAAAAAATATAAGGAAGCCGGCCTTTTGCTGGCGGAGTCCTGGCCGATGGCGAGCGAGAAGCTGAGCCCTTCCGCGCAGCCGACGTTGATCATCGCGGGGACGCTGGTGGAGGCGCTTGCCGAACAGGGGGACATGGCTGGAGCCTTGGCGGTGCTCGGGAAGATCGACCCGATCCTGAAGGATATACCGGTCGGTCCGACGCACGGTATTGTCGAGCGCGCGCGCGCCATCACGCTTCTGAAGGTCGGACGGATTGCCGAAGCGAGAGCGGCGGCGGACCGGGCGGAAGCGATCTTCAAGGCGATGGGTCCGACCGGGGAATCCTATCTCAAGGCCTTCCCGGCGCTGCGCAAGCGGCTGGCCGGGTAGGGGCAGGCGGGCGCGCTAAGCCGCCAGCATTTCGACATGGATCCAGGCGCGGGCCTGGACCCACCAGCGCCGTACGGTGCGATCCGAAACTCCCAGAACCTCAGCCGTTTCCTTTTCGTCGAGGCCGGCAAAAAAGCGGCAATCGACAACCTTCGCCAGATTGGCGTCGACATCGGCAAGCGCTTTCAGCGCGTCACCCAGCCGTACGATCTCCGCATCCTCGGGAACCGCGGCGGCCATCGAGTCCAGGCTTTGGGTGAAGCTGTACATCTGCGCGTCCCGTTTCGAGGCCATGCGCGCGCGCGCTGCGTCGATCAGGATGTGGCGGATCGCGGTTGCGGCACAGCCCAGGAAATGGGCTTCGCTTTCCCACCCTTCGCGGCGTTGCAATTTGACATAAGCCTCGTTGATCAAGGCGGTCGGTTGCAGCGTTTGCGGTCCGCCGGCACGAAAATGCTCGCGCCGCGCGATGACCCGCAGCTCGCCATAGAGCAGAGCCATCAGGTCATCGGCATTTCCTGAAAAATTCGATGCGGCGCTGGGATCCGGATCGATCGACTTTCTCCGCGCTTTCCGGCGACCACCCGCCGCATTCGCGGAATTTATGCGGCGGGGTCAGGGCTTTGGCAAGCGCGAAAGAAAGGCGTCGTTGTCTGGTAGTCGAGGCCTCAGGCGCCCAGATCGCGGGCGAGCTTCGTCGCCTGCTCCTTTGACGACGGGCTGCTCGGCAGCGTGATGATCGCAAATTTGTCGTCGCCGATGAAGACGTTCATCGCGTCGATCTTGCCGATCCAGAACGCCGATTTGCCCAGGCCTGCGACCGCTTCGACGCTGCCGCCGAAAGCCTCGGCGGCTTGCTTGGAGGTATTGAGCGCCGTCGTCATCGCTTCGGGCGTGTTGTCGCCAATCGGCGACCAGCGGAGCATGACCGAGGCGCGGGTGCCGTCTTCCATGATATAGCTGCACTCCGATGTCGTCGCATCGCTGCCACCGCTGCTGACGTGGACGAGGCCCAGGCTGGCTTCGCTGACGGGCTTGCCGGCCGTCGCGGCCATCTTTGCCTTGTCGACGACCGAACAGGCGTCAGCGGCATTCCAGCCGGCGGGCGCGGCGGTGCCGCCGCCAGCCACGGCGTCTTCGCCCTGCTTTGCGGATTCCGTCGATCCGCCGCAGCCCGCCAGTGTCAGCGAAGCCGCGAGGCCGATAACAAATTTCGTCATCTTCATGTTCGTTGGTCCTTCATTCAGGGATATATTGGTCTCAGCCGCAGCTACCGGCGCGATTGCTGGTGCGGTCCGCGGCATAGAAATCGAAATAGCCCTCGCCGAGCGCGGGATCGGTGTTCCGGCCGATGCCGATCAGATCCTTGCCGTTGGCGCTGAGGCCAAAATAGGCGCGATGCTTGATCGGCGATCCGTCGAGGCCGACTTCGGTCATCGAGAGGATCATCGTCCGCCCCTTTATGACGCCTGTAACCTGGCCTTGGAGCAGTTCATAACAGCCCGTGACCTGGTTGCCCTGTTGCGTCAGGCTGATCTTGCCCCAGCCGCTGTGGCCCTGATAGGTGCCGGTCACGTTGGGCATTTTGGCCGTCGCCGTCAGTTGCCGCCCATAACCGTGAAAGCCGGTCAGCGCGGAATATTCGTCGCCCGTATAATTATCGACTACGGTCAATCGTACCCATCGGCCTACGGGCAGAAATTCGGGGTCGAAAGAAAAGCTCTGGTTGTTCTTGAGCCGTTTCAGGGTGACCGCTGCGACGGTTTCGAAGCCGCTGGTCGCGGAGGTGTCGGACACTTCGACCGTGACCGATCGGACCGCCTTGGCGTCGCGATTCAGCGGACCGGTGTCGAACGAGATACGGCTTAGTTCGGTGCGTTCCGGCAACTCCAGAACGAACACCGGGGAGGGGGAGGCCTGTCCTGTCCAGTCGGTCGCGACGAATCCGTCGATCAGGTTGAGCGGGCTGCTGTCCATCTGGCTGATCATCACGTCGTCGGGATATTCGACGATGCGCGCGCCTTCGGAAAAGGCGAACAGGTCGGGCTGCCCCTTACCCTGCGCGCCGGCCATGCCCGTTCCGGTGAGGAGCGCGGCTGCGCTGATGGCAAGAGCCAGGGATTTGCGAAATTTTGTCATGCAAAAGTCCTTTCTGTCGATGATGTGGGTCGACGGGACATGCCGCCTATTGCGGGTCCTGTGTCTTGCGGGCGGTCGTCAGAATGTCCTGGACCAGCCCCAGGGGATCCGTGCCGGGCGATCCCGGCGCGCCGCCATGGCGGCCGGCCTTTCGGATTACCGTGCGGACAATCGTTTCGGCGTCCTGCACCCGTTGTGCGCCCTTGTCGCCCAGAACGCTGGTGGCAATGTCCGCGACGCTGCGGTCGCCGATCGATTGCGGGGAAGTAGTGCCATAGGCCGGCTCGGCCGCATATGGGTCGGCGGGGTCGGCTTCGGCATATGGGTCGGCATCCGCATACGGGTCGGCCTCTGCATCCGTCTGGTCATAGCCTTCGTCTGCCGGCAGTTCCCCAGGCTCTTCGGCGGCGAATTGGGCATGGGCCGGTGAGGCCGACAGGCTTGCGGCCGCTATCAGGGCAAGCGTAACGCAAAGCGATCGTCGCATGGTCTTTACTCCCTCAAACCAGTGGTTCCCGCCAAACGGGCCACCTTTTCCTTAAGACGGCAAAGCGCGTGGAAAGCGGACACGGCGCGCCGTTGCGCCGTGCGCTTTTTACCGGATCAGCTTGGGCTGCTTTCCCATCTTGGCTTGCTTTGCGGCCAGCGCGGCCGTCGCCATCGATTGCCGCAGCTTGGAATCGTCGACTTCCTTCTGGAATTTGGGGACGAATTCCTTGTTGACCTGTTGATTGATCTTCATCGTGCCGAGGCTGGGTGTGGCATTCGCAATCTCTGCCGCGCGCGGTCCCATTTGCATCGTCAACGCGGTGATATTGTCAAAGCAGAGGCTGTCCTCGCACTGCTTCGTCCAGATCGCCTGCGCCAGAATGCCCATCGCATTCGACACCTCCTGCGACTTGCGCGCCTGCGCCTGGGCGACATAGGCGGCTGCCCGCTTGGCTGCTTCGACGTAGAAGGGATTCATCGCCTGGAGCAGCGTCTTCAGGTCGCCGCCCGGATTGTCGGCGTCCATCTTCTTCCCTTCGAAAACGGCCTTGTTGCGCGCCAACCTGACGCCGAACCGACACGTGTCGTCGATGCATTTCGGAACCCACAGGGCCTCGAAATCCATGCCCCATTGTTCGACGCGGCCCAGGAACAGCGATTGGGCACCATTCGGCGTGAAGCGGAATTCCTGTGAGCAGACGGTTCCTTCGTGGCATTCGAACTTCAGCCCGTCCGATGGCACGGTGACGGCCAATTGGGGGAACCAGACCGGCCAGTCGACCTTTGCGCCCCATACCGCCAGGTCGATGAACAGCCGGGCGTTGAGGCCCGGGGTCAGCGTGAATTTGATCCCATATTGCGGATTGCCGATGTTGAATTCGGCCGCGCCGTTTTTCAGTGCGACCGGTACCGATGCGGTACCCGCAGGCAAAATGGTCGTCTTGTTGCCGGCGAATTTATCGGTCAGCGTCAGCGACAGCAGCGTCGAATCCATCCGGACGTCGACGGCCGGAAATACCTTCGCGCCAAGCACCCCAAAATTCCCGCTCCCCCCGAGCAGATCGAGCTGTTCGAGAATGAAGGGCGCCGACGGACCCGGTTTGCCGGGCTCTGGCGGCTTGAACTGGCCGTTGGTGAAGTCGCCTGGCAACAGCGTCGTGAGATCATAGTCGAGCAGGGGAATGTCGATCGGGCCAAGCTGTCCGACCAGCGGCAGCTTTGCGCCGACCCCGGCGTGGGCCGAGAAGCTGGCGACCAGTTCCTTGCCATCATACACGAGGTTGCCGGGCAGCTTCGTCGAGGCATAGTCCGCCGCGCTGCCGTTGATGGTCGCGACGTTTGCCGTCACCGTCCCGCTCTGCGCGCCGTCCTTCAGAGCGTAATCGTAGGTGCCGGTCAGCTGGATCGGGAAACGCAGCCCGAACTTATAGCCGAAGCCGGCGGATACCTTGGCGTAATAGCTTTCCTTGCACCCGAACAGGCACCATTTGATCGTGGTATAGACCCCTTGGCTCCACTCGAAATCGCGTCCCAGGGTGAAGCCAGCGAGATAGGTGTGGGTGCCGAGCGGATAGGATGCGCTGACATCCTCGACCTTGGGCGCGGGCGGCGGCGCGGGGGTTACCGGTTCTTGCGGCGGTGCGTTGGTGGGGACGTAGAAAACCTGTTCGATCAGATTGTCGCTATTGTTGATAAGCTCGCCGGCAAGCGACGTGTCGTCGAGCGCCTCCAGCCGAGCAACTTCGGCATCGCCAACGGCCGATGCGAGTTCGGCCCGCATTGCCGGATCGGCAAGCCGGGCCCGGAAATCTGCGACCCTTTTGTCGATATCCTGCCCGACCCGGTTGCGTTCTGCCTTGGCTTCGCTCAGCGCTTGCGCCCGTTTGACGGGATCGCGGACGTAACGGAGGCTGCCTGCCCGGGCGTAGCTGCTGTCGATGTCGGCGGCGGACGAGCGGGTAAAGCAGGATACGCCAGTTGCTGCGATCCGGGCGCGGCTTTCCGCCGTGGTACAAGCGCCGGGCTTGAAACTGTACGACAGGAAGTCGCGGACAACGACGCCTTTGCCGATCTCATAGGCCGTGAGCTTGCCGGGCCGCACATCGACCAGATCGGGCATCCGCCCCAGTCGATCGGCGACGTTGATCAGCGCCATCGGGTTATCGAGCATCTTGCGAAAATCGAGCTGCGACTTGCCGACCTTGACCATGGGATTGGCGCGCAACTGCGCGCCCGAAATCTCGCGGGCGACGGGCAGAGTCCGGATCATGTCGTCGAATGCGCCGCGCCGCAGGGTCACGGACCCCGAGAGCGGGAGCGTCTGGCCCTCGGCGGGCGGGACGAGTTCGGTCGCCAGGACGTTGACCATCGATCCCGGGCGCGGTCGCACCGGGGTTTGTGGGCGGCCGTCCGACGGGACAATGACGGGCGGTTGCGCCGGGTCGCCGGCAGCTTCTCCATCGGACGAGGTGACGACCGGCGGACGGCGCCGGGCATCGCCGGGAGGGACATTGGTGATCACCGGCGGACGACGGCGGACATCGCCGACTCCCTCCGTGGAAGGGGTGGTGATCACGGGAGGGCGTCGCCGGACTTCGCCGGTCCCATCGGAAGCCGGCGTGGTAATGACGGGCGGGCGTCGCCGCACCTCTCCGGGAGCCGTATCCGCGGGCGTCGGCGTCGTGATCACCGGCGGCACGCGTCGCGGCCGTACCGGGCCGGTCGGCGGCGGCGCGGGCGGCGTTGTGACGACGGGCGGCACGCGGCGGACTTCCGAGTTGTCCGGAATGGAGGTCGATATGGTTGGCGGCGTCGTGATGACGGGTGGCCGCCGGTGCGGCGCGACCGTCGATTGCGTCGGACGCTGATCGCTATCCGTCGTGGGCGTCGTCGTCGGTACGCGCCGCACGGGCGGCGCAACGGGCACCGTCGCCGGGGTCGGCGACGTCACGATCGGCGCAACCCGGCGAATTTGCCGGGGGGCGGGCGAGGGTGTCGGCGCCGGTGCTTCTTCCGCCGCAGGTTCCGCCTCTTCGGCCGGCGGCGGGGGCGGGGTCACGATCCGCGGCGGGATACGCCGCGGAGGCGTCTGTGCCATGGTGGCGGTGGCGCCGCACAGCATGAACAGGCTGGCGAGTACCGTGCCGCAGCCCGCACGCAACAGAAGACGATTGTTCATCATGTCCCTCCCGGCTGGAGGACGCTGGTCCCCGCATCAGTGCCATGCGAAGGCATCGCCGACGGTCGCGGTGATTGCCTTGCGTAAGGGAAGACGGGACGGGCGGGCGAAAGCGGACATGCTTCGCACGGAAAATTTCATTGCAGCTCCGGCCGCCGGATAAAATGGAGGAAGATGGAGGGGCCTCGTCGGTGGTCGTTCTACAGCGACGCGGCAGAGGCCAGTCGTGCGGGCGCGACACTGATCGGCGATCCGGGTGTCAGGCGATAATGCGCCGTGTAGCCGAAATGATCCGAAAGCATCTCGCCATTCCGGGCGCGACCGAACGGCACCGATATACGCTCGGCATTCAATCCGGCGAGCCGGGTCGACGCAAAAATCTGCCAATCTTTTGCGCGCGCGAAGCTTTCCTCCGCCGCTTTTGGGAAGCGTGCGAAATCGCCGTGGCAGCTGTGCATCGCATCCTGCATCGGACCAAGGCGGGTGTCTTTCCACCAGCCCGACATCGCATTGGCGAGCCACTGTCTGCGCGGACCGCTTTTGCCGACATTGAAATCGCCGGCGAAGATGATCGGGTCGCTGTGCCACGGCATCCGCGCGAGGAAGCGGCCGGCGGCATCGAGCTGAAGGCGATAGGCATGGTTCGACCGGCTATCGGGAACGCCCGAACTGTGCCGTGAATTGAAGTGCGCCGTCGCGATGACGACCGGCGAAGCCGCGCCCGGCATTTCGACTTTCACAAGCAATACGCCCTTGTTCGCGAGACAGTCGAAGCCCGCACAGGCGTAAGAAGGAAAGGCTGTGCGACGCACTCCGACGATCGGATGATCGGATAGGATGACCAGGCCGCTGTCGACAAGCTTTCCCGAACGTTCGCCCTTGAACCAGGAAGCCCCTGCGACGAACACCCGTTCCAGAGCGGAGGGGGTAACGGCGTTGACTTCGTCGACCGTCGGACCCGTCACGACATAAGGATAGCCGCTTTGTCGTCCGATAGCCTTCGCCGCGTTGGTGAAGGCCTCCTGCAGCACGACGACGTCGGGCTGGGTGCCGCTGCGACGCATCGTGCGGAGCCGCGCCGCGATACGGCCGAAATCAGCGTCGCGCCCTTGGGCCAGCGGCCATGGCAGGCCATGCACATTATACGTCATCACCGACAGCGGAGCCGTTGTCGGCGCCGCTTCCGCTGGCGCTGCGGCGATGAGGGCGGCTACGCCGATGCCGGTAATCACTCCGTCGAAAAGCCGCATGTTGAACCTCGTTTGACGACCGCTTCAGAAGGGGAGACGGCGCCAGGAAGAGAAATCCGCAGCAGGGCCTGCAGGTACTCGTCCTTCGATTTCATGATCGATCGCAGTGCACTTTGATTGCTCGGCCGAAGCGGCCTTGTTATGGCTGGAAGATGGATTCCTCCGGCCTTGAAAAGCTGTTTCTTGAGCACAGGCCGGCGCTCGCGCGCTTCCTGCGTGCGCGGTGCGGCGCCGACCTGGACGTCGAGGATATGCTTCAGGACCTGTGGCTCAAATTGAGTGACATCGGCGTCGATCCTGCCGATGCGCAGGCCTATTTCTATCGCATGGCGGACAATCTGGTGACCGACCGCCGCCGGTCGGCGCAGCGCAGGCTGAGGCGCGACGATGCGTGGAATGCCCATGCGATTGGCCCAGGCGAAGAATCGCCTGCGCCGTCGCCCGAACGCGAAGCGATTGCGCGGAGCGATCTTGATCGCGTTGCGGCGCTGTTCGCCGAGCTTGGTGAGCGGACGACGGCAATTTTCCGAAGCTACCGCATCGATGGCGACCGGCAGGACGATATTGCCGCGGCGCATGGCATCAGTCGCAGCGCCGTGGAAAAGCACCTGCAAAAGGCGTATCGCGCTGTGTTGCAACTTCGTGACAAGCTCGATGCGGAAATCGGCGAGGCAGACCGTCTTACCGATGAAGGGGCAGAAGAACGGATATGACCGACGTGGCGGCACGCGAAGAAGCAATCGGCTGGACGATCCGGCTGCGCTCCGCCGCGCCCGCCGATTGGGAAGCCTTTACCTCATGGCTGGAAGCCGATCCGGCACATGCGGCCGCCTATGACTTGGTAACCCTGGCCGATGCGGAGATGGTGGACGCCGTTTCCGCGATACCTGCGGCACCCGAACCGGTCGCGGTGTCGACGGACGAGCCCGCGGTTGCGGCCAACGACAACGCGCCCGGCTTCTTTCGCCGTTATGGCGCGCTTGCTGCGGCGCTGCTTGTGTGCGTGATGGCATATCCGGCCTATCGAGTGCTGGTGCCGACCTATGTGGTCGAAACGGCGCTTGGTGAGACGCGGACCGTTACGCTTGATGACGGGAGCGTCATCAACCTCAATGGTGGCACGCGGCTGGTTCTTGATCGGCGCAATGCGCGCATTGCCAGCCTGGAGGCCGGTGAGGCGCGATTCCATGTCGTTCATGATCCGGCGAATCCGTTCGCCGTGACTGTCGGGGGCGCGGATGTCGTCGACGTCGGCACGATATTCAACATCACGCGCGAAGGCGCGCAGACCGAGGTAAGCGTTGCCGAAGGTGCGGTGATCTTCAATCCCAAGCGCGAGGCGGTGATGCTCCGCCCCGGCGACCGGCTCCGCGTCGAAGGATCGGGGAAGCCGGCCGTCGTCCGCGTCGATCCCGGCGAAGTTGGCGGCTGGACCAGCGGGCGGCTTGATTATGCGGCCGTGCGGATCGGGGACATCGCACCCGACTTGGCGCGTGCGTTGGGCGTGCCCGTCGCCGCCGATCCGGCGATTGCCGATCGGGCCTTTACGGGGACGATCATTGTCGATCGGCAGGATCGCGATGCGGTTGGCAAGGTCGCCGCGCTGATGGGCGTTTCCGCCAAACGCACCGAACAGGGATGGCGGCTTTCAGGTCAGTGATGTCTGCGACCATTCGCAACTGGACGGCGCTGGGCGCTGCTGTGGCGCTTATGCCTCAGATCGTCTCTGCTGCGGAAACGCAGCAATTCTCCGTGCCTGCCGGACGGCTCGACCAGGCGATTCTTCAGCTTGGGCGCCAAGGCGGCGTCAGTATCGCGCTTGCCGATCCGTCGCTGGGTTCGACCCGCGTCCGTGGTGTTTCAGGCCGAATGGATGCCGCGGCCGCCCTTCGCCGATTGCTCACGGGAACGGAGCTGACGGTGATCGCGATCGACGCGCGGTCCTATCGCATCGTCCGCCGTGCCCCTGCGCGTCCAAAGCCCGCTCCGACGCCTCCGCGCGCTGCAGCATCGCCGCGTCCCGTCGAGCCGGCTCCGCCGCCGGTCGAAATCGTCGTTACGGCAAGCAAGCGCGACACGCGCCTCGACGACTATCCGGGATCGGTGACGGTGATGACGCTCGACGAACGGCTGGGCGCAACGCCTGGGCAGCATGGATCGAGCATGCTTATCGGCCAGCTTCCGGTGCTGAATTCGACGAATCTTGGTCCCGGCCGCAACAAGCTGTTCATCCGCGGAGTTGCCGACAGCAGTTTTACCGGCCCGACCCAGGCGACCGTGGGCCAGTATTTCGGATACGCGCGCTTGAACTACAACGCACCTGATCCCGACCTTGAGCTCTATGACATCGAAAAGGTCGAGGTACTCGAAGGGCCGCAAGGCACGCTTTACGGCGCGGGATCGCTCGGCGGCATCGTCCGTCTGTCGCCGCATGTGCCGGACAGCAACGACTGGAGCGGCAGCCTGCGCGGCGGGATCGCCTTTACCGATCATGGCGCGTCCAGCCGCGACGGTGCTGCGATGCTCAACATACCGATCGCCGCCGATATCGCGGGGTTACGGATCGTCGCTTATCAGAGCGTCGACGGCGGCTATATCGAGGATGTTCGTCGCAATCTTTCGAACATCAATCGCAGCAAGATTTCGGGCGGGCGGGCGGCGCTCCGTGTGACGCCCGGCGATGGATGGACGATCGATGCGGGGTGGGTCCGGCAGGACATACAGAGCCGCGACGGGCAATATGTCGAGGACGGCTTGCCCGATCTTTCGCAGGCGAGCGCGATCGCGCAGCCTTTCGACAATGATTATTCGCTGTTCTACGCCACCGTCGAAAAGAGCTGGGGCGGACTGATACTGCGTTCGACGGGATCGATCATCCACCATGACCTGTCGAGCCGGTTCGACGCGTCGGTCCTGAGTCCCGGCACTCCGATCGCCTTCGATCAGTCGATCGCGATCCGCCAGCACGCGAACGAAACGACATTGTCGCGCGAGGAGGCGAACGGCCACGGCTGGGTCGTGGGGATAAGCTATAATGACGGGAACGACCGGGTCGCGCGCCGCCTGGGCGACCCGGACGATCCCGCCCCCTTGAGCGACGTGGTCGACGAACGCGCAGAATGGGCGGCGTTCGGCGAATGGAGCTTTGGCATCGCGCCGACGATCAGCGCAAGCCTGGGCGGGCGCTATTCGCGTACGCGTTTTGCGGGAGAGATCATCGATCCCGCGCATCAGTCGCCGCCCGAACCGCGGCGCACGCTCGATCATTTCGTGCCGCTGGCGGCGATAAGTTGGAAGCCGCAGAGCAACTGGCTTGTCTATGCCCGGTACCAGGAGGGCTTTCGCCCCGGCGGCCTGGCGGTCAGCGGGATCAACGCGGTGACGCGTTTCGATTCCGACACCATCTCGACATTCGAGGTTGGCACGCGTTTCGGCCAAGCGGGGCTCGACCCTTTCAGCGTCTCGCTGGCTGCATCGCATGCACGATGGGAATCGATCCAGGCCGACCTGGTCGATGCACAAGGATTTCCCTATACCGACAATATCGGCAACGGCGGCATCTGGAGCCTCAGCGGGACGGCAAGCTGGCGGCCCGCACCCGCGCTGCAGATCGATGCCTCGGCCTTTTTCAACCGCAGTCGCCTGACGCAGCCCGCCGCCGGTTACGAACGCGCGGAGGACAACGACCTTCCGAACATCGCCCAATGGGGGGCACGGCTGGGCATCGGCTGGAGCAGCACGATCGGCCCGCGCGAACGGATCATTGTGCGCGGTAACGCACGCTATTTCGGCCCCTCCTATCTGGGCGTTGGCAATCTGCTCGACATCGAACAGGGGCAATATATCGACACCGCGATCGACATCAGGATCGAACGCGACGCCATCGGCCTATCGATCGGTCTCACAAATCTGTTCAACGCCGATCAGAACCGCTTTTCCTATGGCAATCCCTTCACCGTGATGCGCGGGATGCAGGAGACGCCGCTTCGCCCGCGGACGATCAGGATCGGCCTTGATGCAGTCTTTTGACGCCAACGCAGCTCATGTCGGGCGCCGGACGTTCGGGCGCCGCAGGCCGTGCGCAGTTGCGCGATCCCCATACCAGCCAGCGATACAGCAGGGTCATCAGGGAGTGGTTACGCATGCCGACCTCCTCGCTTGAAGGCAGAAAGCTGCTGGCGTCGATACACGACGTCGGCCCCCGGTTTGCCGATGAAGTCGATCGTCTGCTCGATCGTCTGTCGCGCCATCTGGGCGGGCCACGGCTTGCGATGCTGGTCGTGCCCGATCACTGGAACGAGGCGCCGCTGGCGCGCGATCCCGCATTTCAGCGCCGCCTGCGCGACTGGGCGGCGGATGGCGTCGAGATGTTCGTTCACGGCTGGTCCCATCGTGACGACATGCGTCACGCCGGGGCGATCGACGGCTTTCGCGCACGCCATATGACGGCGGGGGAGGGCGAGTTCCTCGGCCTTGGTCACGCCGAGGCGCTTGCGCGCATGACGGCGGCCAAGAAACTGGTCGAAGATGTGACGGGTACACCCGCAACGGGCTTCATCGCACCGGCCTGGCTCTATGGGACTGGGGCATTGTCCGCATTGAGCGAGGCCGGCTTTGCGATGGCCGAGGATCATATGAAGGTCTGGGACCCGCGTTCGGGCGCCATTCTGTCGCGCGGCCCGGTCATTACCTGGGCCAGCCGAAGCCGGGCGCGGATCGCGAGTTCGATCGGTTTCGCGGCGCTGGCCCGGCATGCGCTGAAGCCGCTCCGCCACGTTCGCGTCGCGGTGCATCCGGGCGATGCCGGTGTACCCTCGCTCCTCGCCAGCATCGATGCGACGCTCGCCGCGCTGATGCACGGGCGGACGGTGGGTCGCTATGCCGGGCTGCACCCTCATGCCGCGACGCGCCGTGTCATGGGCAACAGCGATTCATAATGGGCGAGAAGGTCGTCGATATGGTCGTGATCCGACCGCACGCCGGCGGCGGCAATGCGCGCGGCGGCCGCGACGGCTGCCCGATCGCGCGCGCAGAAACGCAGGATAGCCGCTGCGGCTGACGCAGCGTCGCAGGCCGCATAGGTTTCGGCATAGGCGGGTTGCGCGATCTCGGCACAGCCGCCCTCGTCAGGAACGATCAGCGGCAGGCCCGAGGCGAGCGCTTCGCAGCCGACAAGGCCAAAGGTTTCCCCCTCGCACCCATGGATCAGCGCGTCGGCACTCGCGAGGAGCGTCGCGAGCTGCGGACGATCATAGATCGGCTCGAACAGCTTGATGTGCGGATTGGCGCCGATCTGCTTGCGCAGTGCGCTACTCGCCGGACCCTTGCCGATCAGGATCAGGCCCAGCGGCTCGCGAGCGGCGGCTGCCTGCACCGCGTCGATGACCATGTTCCAGCGCTTTTCCGCATGGTGTCTTCCGATTCCGACGAGCAGCGTGGCCCCCTCGGGTAGCCCGCAACGCGCGAGCAGTTCGGCGCGGAGCCGGACGTCGCGATGCATGGGCGAAAAGGCCGTCCGATCGATACCCAGCGAGATGCATTGCGCGGGGCCGATCTGTCGCTCTGCCAACCGCTTCCCGAGCGACGCGCCGCAAACGACGAGGCTGTCGAACAGTGGCAGTGCGCGGCGGAGATAAGCGTTGAACCAGTCGAACGCGGCATTGATCCGCTCGCGCGACGCCATGCGCCCGAACCAGCGTTGGGGATAGGAGGTGAGGGGGTCGCTGTGCAGGAAGAATATCTTGACCGCCGGCCCCGTCCAACGCCCGACGATCCAGGCCGGACGCCAGGGCGACGAAGCTTCGACGACATCGGGCATCAGGCGGTCGAGCTGCGCGTGGATCGGCGCAGCGTCCCAGAACATGCGATAATTGGCGTCGAAAGGCAGCGGCGGCGCCTTGATCCACTGGATCCGCCCGCCGCTTGCCCGGCGTTCCTCGCGATCTTCAGCGCCCGGCGCCAGAACCACAAGCTCATGCCCGCGCTCGGCGAGCAGCTGCATCTTGCGATCGACATAGCTTCGCACGCCGCCGCCGTTGGGTGAGTAGAATTCGCAGACATCGACGATCCGCATCGACCTATTTCTCCTTGATCGGCGAGAAGCCGATGCCGCTGAAATAATTGAGCCTGACGTGAATTTCGGTGACGCCGTCGCCGAGCGTGGCCGTCGCCTTTGCCGCCTTTGGCTTGCTCCAGCCCAATTTCGGGTTGCCGGGAAATCCGATGCCGTCGCTCGAGAAGGTGAATTTCCGTTTCCCGTCGCGGTCGTGGATCATCGCGAAACTATATCGTCCCGGCCCCGGTGCACGGATGCAGATCGCCACCGGGCCTGCCGAGGGCGTCGCCAGTTCGATCCGGCGAAAGGGCTTGCCCGCCTTTTCAAGCAGGAAGTCGTCGGCGAGGAAATCCTGATCGTTGCTGGGAAACAGTTCGAGCCGCAGCTTTCCCTTTCGATCCTTCAGACCGTCGAACCACGCCAGCAGCGCGGGCGTCGTCGAGCCTGCTGCACAAGCGGCGACGTCGCCATAAGTCGCGGCGTGCGCCGTGGCCGTGCCGAGGAACGACATCGTCGCGATCAGGGCGAGCCGCGTCATGCGTCTGCGCTCCGGGTATAGGGGATCCAGGTCAGAGCAAGCACCACCGCATGGGTCAGAAGCGTGAGCGCGACGGTGATCGCGACCAGCCGTGCGACCTCCGCATCATTGCCGACGAGAAGCAACGCCAGGCTGGCGAAGACGATATCCTTGTTGGGAAGGAGCGGCAGGCGCGCAACGAGCTGGCGACCGGTGACGAGCAGGAGCCAGAGGCCGATCGGCGCTTCGGGAAGGGCGAAGTGCCAGCACAGCGCAAGGAGCAGCGTGTAGGCGATCGTTCGCAAAAGATGGACGCCCGCGACCCAGATCAGATCGCGCCGCGGAAGGGAAAAAAGCCGACCGCGAAAAAGCAGGATCGCCAGGGACAGCAGCAGGATCGTCGCCGCCGAGGCGACCATGGGACGAACATAGCCCGGCGGGAGCAGGTCGGCCGCCTCGGGGGCGGCCAGCGCCAGCAATGCCAGCGTCACGAGGTTGCCGACCACCGCCGACAGGATGCTGACATCCTTGATCGCGGCGAAGGGCGCAGCAACCATCTTCAACCGCTCGCGTGCCCACGCATAGAAATAGGCTTCGCCCGAATAGCCGAGCAACAGCTCGTTCGCGACCATCTTGCGCAGGATGGGCACGATGCCGGCCGGCGGCAGGCGCCAGAGCCTGCGGAAGATGACGTAATCGGTGAATGGCTGGACGAAATATATTGCCGCAAAAGCCAGGTAGAAGCCGGTCGTTGCGGGCAGTGCGGACCGCAGCGCGTCGAGGCCGCCGCCCAGTAGCTCATGCGCGAGGCTTGCGACGAGCAGGATGCTGATGGCGCCAGTCAGAAACGCCGGCCAGCGGCGCGACCGCGAAGCGAGGGGGCGTAGCGCGTCGAAAGATGGTCCGTGGTCCGGTGCCGGAAGTGTCAGTGCGTCCACCCTTTTATCCCATGTCGTGGTGGCGCCGGTGCTGTCGTCTGCGGCATCGGCCCCTTCATGGGACAGACGCCGCGCGCGCGAAAATTCCACACCCGGTCGGCTGCGGAAATTTTCGGGTGGCGGCGTCATCGAACTATCGGCCCGGTTCCGGGCGCCGTTCATGCCGTCAAAACGAGGTGTTCCTTGTCGCTGAAAGCGCAGCATATTCTGATCCTCTTTCACGATTTCTCGTTCGGAGGGACCGAAGTGATCGCGCTTCGGCTTGCGGCGCGGTGGGCGCGCGAGGGACGCCGCGTCACCATATTGTGCGGAACGCTGGACGGGCCGTTATGGAGCGCGGTGCCGCCGGAGGTGCATGTCGTCGCGCTGCAGCCCGAAATCGGCCGCAGCGCGTTTTCGCGCCTTCGTCTTCGTCGCGCCTTGCCGGCGGCGATCGAGCGGCTGCGGCCGGATGTTTTGTTCCTGCCCGGCAATTTTCATCTGGTTCTCGCCGGCGCGGTGCGCCGCCTGAAACATCGGCCGAAGGTCGTCGCAAAGATAAGCAACCCGCCCGCGCCCGCCGGGAAAGGCCCATTGCGCCGCCTGATCGAGAATGCCTGGGCATGGTGCGCGCGCGATGCCGACTGGCTGGTCGCCATGTCGTCGGGCCTGGCGGCAGATGTACGGCAATTGACGCACGCCGATACCGTGAGCGTCATCCACGATCCGAATATCGCGGGGCCTCTCGTCCCGTCCCAGACAGCCCCCATCCACGCCCTCGATCGGTTGCACATGGTGGCCGCGGGGCGGCTTGTCGCGCAAAAGGATTTTGCCCTCGCGATCCGTGTCACGGCGGAATTGGCGAAATCGCGGGATGTCCGCCTGACGATTTATGGCGAAGGTCCGGAACGGGGGGCGCTGGAACGGCTGATCCGGCATCTGGGTGCGCAGCAATATGTGACGCTGGCGGGGCATTCGACGTCGATCGATACGGCGCTGCGCGACGCCGACCTGATGCTCGTGACCTCTTCCTATGAGGGCGGGCCTGCGGTCGCTGTAGAGGCGTTGGCGCAGGGCGTGCCGGTGATCGCGACGGCTTGTTCGCACTTCCTTGCCGACCTTCTGTTCGATCCCGACTGCGGCGCCGTCATCGATACGCGGCATGCTGATCGGTTCGCCGCCGCGCTCGATGACTGGACGATGCGCCCGGGCCGCCGTGCCTTTTCTCCCGAGAGCGTGACGCGCCCCTATGCGAGCGGACCATCGGCGCAATCCTATCTCGACCTGTTCGACCGCCTGGTGGAGGGCGGCGAAGGCGGGCGCGCGCGGAAGGAAACGCGGCGGCGGGGCGAGAAAGATGGCGTTTGCTGCGCCTTTTGATGTCGTTACAAGCAGGAACTTCGACGCATGCCTGTTATGATTCCGCGCGGCATTGGCGACGTCGCGAACGAGGGCCGGGGATGATATCAAAGTTCGGTTTGGCGGCGCTGCTTCTTTCGTGTGCGGGGTGCGCGCATTATGCGCTGCGTCCGTTCGCCGACAACCCCGCCGTGCTGCAGGAACCCGTCCTCGCGGCGCTGGAGACAAAGGCAAGCGCGGTCCAGCGGCCGTGGCTAACGCCGACGAACGTCGACATGTCGCAGCCGCTGACGCCGTCGGCGCTGTCCGCAATCGCGGTCGTCAACAATCCGGACCTCATCGCGATGCGGTCGCGCGCCGGTTTGGCCGATGCACAGGTTTTTGCCGCCGGCCTGCTTCCCGACCCCAGCTTCAACTTCGGCCTCGACAAGGTGCTGAGCGGGCCGGACACGCTGCTCAACATTGCCGGGGCGATCGGGCTCGATCTCAACGCGCTGCGCACGCGCGCCGCGACGCGCCGGAAAGCGGTCGAGGAGCAGCGTCAGGTTCGCCTCGATATCGCGTGGAACGAATGGCAGACGGCCGGAGCCGCGCGGCTGCAGGCGGTACGGATCGAAGGCCTTGAAACGCAGCTATCGATCCTTCGCGCACAGGACGAGGATGCGCGGTGGATGCTTGCGCGCAACGCGGCCGCCGCGTCGCGCGGCGATGTGGCGGCCAGCGCGGCAGAGGCCGCGCGCGTTGCCGCTGCGGATGCCGCCGACAAGCTGCGCGGGGCCGAGGGCGATCTTTTGACCGCGCGGCAACAGCTTGCGCGCCTGCTCGGTCTTCCACCGGATTCGAAGATCGCGATCGCGCCGGCCCCGCCGCCGCTGCATCCGCCCGGCGCGGCCGAACTGTTCGGGCGCGCCGCGGCGCAGCGCACCGACCTTGCCGCCCTGCGCGCAGGTTATGATGCGCAGGAGGCGGCCGTCCGGTTGGCCATCCTGGCGCAGTTTCCGACGCTCAACCTGACGCTCAACGCCAATCGCGACACCGGCGGGAACTTCATTCTTGGCCCGTCGATCGATTTCACCCTGCCGCTGTGGAACCGGAATCGCGGCGGCATCGCGGTCGAAGAGGCGACACGCGATGCGCTGAGGGCCGAATATGACGCGCGGCTGTTTCAGACCCGCGCCGACATATTCGCCGCCTGCGCGACGATCGACCTGGCGTGGCGACAGCGTGCCAATGCGTTGGCGAGCCTTGAGGGTCTGCGCCGCCAGGCGTCGGCAAGCCGCGCCGCGGCAACGCGCGGCGACCTGTCGATTTCGGCGGCGATCAGCGCCGAACAGCAGCTCCGCGACCGCGAACTGCTCGTCGCCGCCAGCGAACAGACGATCCGCGAACAAGTGATAGCGCTGGAACTGCTCGGCGCCGAAACCAGCGAGACATGGACCAAATGAAGAAGCTCATCCTGATTCCGCTATCGCTTGGTGTCGCCGCGTGCAGCAGCAATGGTTCCGAGGACACAGCGCCCGAACCGAGCGCGCTGGTGAAGATCGAGACGGTCGGCACCGCCGCGATCGCCGACACGATGACGATCTATGGCGAGGTCGAGCGTGGCGGGGCCAGCCAGGCGGTGCTTGCGGCGCCGGTCGAGGCGACCGTGGTCGAAATCGTGGCGCCGCCGGGTTCGGCGGTCGGCGCCGGCGATCTGGTCGCACGGCTGCGCGCCAGCCCGGCGAGCGCGGCCGAACTGGCGCGGGCAGGTGCCGATGCCGATGCGGCGGTCAAGGCCTATGCACGGGCTGTCCGCCTGCGCTCCGATGGCCTCGCGAGCGATGCCGAGGTGGAAACCGCACGTGCCGCCGCCGACGGGAGCGCGGCGCTCAGCCGGTCGCTGCGACAGCGCCAGTCCGCGCTGATGCTTCGCGCGCCGCATGCCGGGTTCGTCGACAGCGTGGGCGCCAGCCCCGGCGACCTGATCCAGCCGGGCGCCGCGGTCGCGACGATCGCGCGCGGCGACGGACTGCGCGCGCGGTTCGGTATTTCTCCCGCCGTCGCGGCGCAGTTGACGCGCGGCGCGGCGATCGAAATCGAACCGGGCGGCGGATTGCCATCCTTTCATGCTGCGGTCGAGAGCGTCAGTCCGGTCGCCGATCAGCAAAGCAAGCTCGCGACGCTGATCGTCCGTATTCCACCGTCGGCGCACCTCGCGTCGGGCACGCCGCTCAGCGCGCGGTTACAACTTGGCGCTGCCGAGCGTGGGGTGACTGTCGCCTATGCGGCGCTGCTCGACGATGCCGGTCAGCCGTTCGTTTTCGCCGTGCGCAGCGGAAAGGCGCATCGGCAGGACGTCGTGATGGGCGCCAGCGACGGCAAGCGCGTTGCGATCGCCAAGGGGGTGAGGCCGGGCGATCAGATCGTGGTCGAAGGCAATGCGGCGCTTGAAGACGGCGTGAAGGTTCGTACCAAGTGAGCCGGATCGCCCGGCACGCGCGCAGCCTGTGGCTCGCGATGATATTGCTCGCGCTTGGAGGCCTTGCCGGCGGCTTTGCGATGCCGGTCAGCCTGTTCCCGCATATCGACTATCCGCGCGTCGCCGTGGCGATCGACGCCGGCGACCGCGATGCCGCGCAGATGGAGGCCGAGATCACGCGGCCCATCGAGATCGCGCTGCGATCGGTCCCCGGCGTCAAGCATCTGCGCTCGACGACGAGCCGTGGCTCGGCCGAGGTCGCGCTCAACTTTGCGTGGGGGCAGGATATGGCTGCCGCGACGCAGGCGGCGCAGGGTGCGCTGGCGACGGTGATGCCCGACCTTCCGCCCGGCACCAGGTTCGAGGTTCGGCGGTCGGACCCGACCATATTTCCGATCTATGGCGTCGCGCTGACGTCGAAGACGCTCGACCAGCAGGCGCTGCGCCAGATCGCCGAACTCAGGATACGTCCCGCGCTCACGGCCGTCGACGGCGTTGCCGCGGTCGACGTGCTGGGCGGCTCGCCGCGCAACTTCGAGGTGCTGCTCGACCCCGCGAAGCTCGCGGCGTTCGCGATCGGCCCCGACGAGGTGTCGCGGGCCTTGGCCGCCACCAATGTCGTCAGCGGCGCCGGGCGGATCGAAGATCGGCACAAGATGTACCTTTTGCTGGTGGAGAACCGGCTCACCGGCGCCGCCGATATCGCCGCGACGCCGGTGAAGGCGACGGGTTCGTCGGTCGTGACGCTTGGCGACGTCGCGACCATCCGTCCTTCGGCGGTGCCGAACTACACGCTCGTTACCAGCAACGGACAGCGGGCGGTGCTCGTCAATGTACGCCAGTCGCTGGACGGCGATACGGTGCAGGTCGCACGCGATGTCGCGGCGCGGCTGTCGTCGCTGGGTCTGCCGTCCAGCGTTACCGTCACGCCCTTTTACGACCAGTCCGAACTCGTCGTCGGAGCGGCGGGCGCCGTGCGCGACGCGATCCTGATCGGGGCGGTGCTGGCGGGGCTGGTCCTTTTCCTTTTCCTCCGTTCGGTTCGGCTCATGGCGATCACCGCCATCGTGCTGCCCGCCGTCCTTGCTTCGACCTGTCTGGTCCTCTTCGCGCTCGGCATGCATTTCGACATGATGACGCTCGGCGGCATGGCGGCGGGCGTGGGGCTGATCGTCGACGACGCCGTCGTCATGCTCGAACATATAATGCGGCGAATGCAGGAAGACGGCGCGAAGGGACCGGACGCCATTCTTTCGGCGGCGGCCGAGATGGGCAAGCCGCTGGCGGGGTCGACGCTTGCGACGATCGTCGTCTTCCTGCCGCTTGCCTTCGTTTCCGGCGTAAGCGGCGGATTTTTCAAGGCGCTGGCGATCACGATCGTCGCCGCGCTGCTGATCTCTCTGCTCTATGCGCGCTTCCTGATCCCGCTCGCCAGCGCCTATTGGCTTCGCGACAAGGACGCCGAAGCGGCGGGGCGGGCCGAGGCGGTCACCGCGCGGATCGAGGCCGCCTATCGCCGCGCAGGTGCTTCGGCGCTTCGTCGTCCCGCGATCACCGCGCTCGTCGGCACGCTGCTTGTTGCCGTGATCGGCGGCCTTTCCTGGTCGCAGGTGTCGTCGGGCTTCATGCCGAAGATGGACGAGGGGGGATTCATCCTCGATTACAAGGCGCCCAGCGGCATGGCGCTTTCCGACAGCGATCATCTGTTGCGGCAGATAGAGGACATCATCCTCGCAACGCCCGAGGTCGCGAGCTATTCCCGGCGCAGCGGCCTTCAGCTTGGCGGCGGGCTGACCGAAGTCGACGAGGGCGATTACTTCATTCGCCTGAAAGACGGATCGCGCCGTCCGATCGAGGAGGTGATGACCGATGTCCGCCAACAGGTGGCGGCAAAGGTGCCGGGGCTCGAGATCGAGACGGCGCAGTTGATGGAGGATCTGATCGGCGACCTGACCGCCGTCCCGCAGCCGATCGAGGTCAAGCTGTTCGGCGACGATCCGGCCGCTCTCGAAAAGGCGGCCGCCCGGGTCGGCGCGGCGATCGGCAAGGTCGGCGGCGTCGTCGAGGTGGTGGACGGGCTGCGCGTGACGGGCGACGCGGTGACGGTGAATGTCCGGCCCGGCGCGGCGGCGCAGCACGGGCTCGATGCCGACGCGGTCGCACGGCAGATCGGGACCCTGGTCGGCGGGACGAGCGCGACCAATGTGCGGATCGGCGAACAGCTCGTCGACGTCAGCTTGCGGGCGCCGGCGGAGTTGCGCGCGCGGGCGACCGACATTGCCGCATTGCCGCTCGTCGCGCCGGACGGACATATGGTGCGCGTCGGCCAGATTGCCGACGTCCGGATCGTCGCGGGGCAGAAGCAGTTGACCCGCGAGGACCTGGCGCCCTTCATCGCCGTGACGGCGCGTCTGGAGGGGCGGGACCTCGGTTCGGCAATGACCGACGTGCGCGCGGCCGTCTCCGGCCTCAATCTCGGACCGTCGATCCGCGTCGATTACGGCGGGCTTTATGCCGAGCAGCAGCGCAGCTTTGCCGATATGGCGATGGTGTTCACCGCCGCGCTGTTGCTGGCGGCGCTCCTGCTGACGCTGATGTTCGAACGCATCGCCTGGACGCTCGCGGCGATCCTGACGGTGATGTGCAGCGCGGGCGCCGTCTTTTTCGGGCTGTGGGTGACCGGAACCGAATTGGACGTATCGGCGCTGATGGGGCTCACGATGGTGGTCGGCATGGTGACCGAGCTCATCATTTTCTATCTGTCCGAACTCGACGATGCGAAACCCGTCGATGCGGCCGCTCTGGCCGAAGCGGGGACGAAGCGCCTTCGCCCGATCGTCATGTCGGCGGCCATCGCGATCCTGACGCTGAGCCCGCTCGCGCTGGGGCTCAGCCGGGGCGCGGGGCTGCAGCAATCACTGGCGACCGCGATCATCTTTGGCCTTTCGGCGGCGGTGCCGCTGGTGCTGCTGTTGCTTCCGGCCAATATGCTGGCCTTTTCCGCGGTGCGCGGAAAGCTGAAGACCGGCTGATCTAGCGGGCGTTGCGGTTCGACACGAGGGCCTGGTCGGGCAGGGCGTCGTCGAGCTTTTGCCTGTAGCCGGCGAAGTCGCTTTGCACGCTGTTCAGCACCTGCTGCGCGCCATCGGAATTTCTTTCCTCGATGTTGCGCGTGAGGGTGGCGAACGCGTCGTCGAGACGCGGGCTGGGGCCGACGTCGGGCAGGTCGCTCAAAATCTGGCGCTGCCTGTCGGCCAGCCGGGCGGCGTCGCCGATCCGTTTCCATTCGATCGGCGATTGCCGAAGGTCGGCCTGGATGGCGAGCAAGCGATTGTCGAGCAGCGCAAACGCCGCCTGTTTCTCCGCCGTCGACGACAGGTCCTGATACAGGAGGCGCGACACTTCGAGCGAGGCGGCGCGAGCGGTTGCGCGATCGCCGCGTGCGGCCGCCGTGTTCAAGGCGGCCAGATGCGGCAGGATTTCGCGCTGAACCGGTGGCGGCAGCGACCCGTGCACGCCCTTTTCGGCCCGGATCGCATCGGCGGAATCGCGTGCGAGGCGTGCGGGGGGAGCGTCGGGCGCATCGGCCGCGAGGTTGCGGAAAACATCCGCGGCCGCGAGCTTCAACTGATCGGGAACGACGGCATAGGTGTCGATGCCCGCCCGTGACGTCAGCGAAAAGGTCGCGATCGCTTCGTCCGACGCCAGGCGTTCGGCACGGCATGCCGGAAGCAGCAGCAGCGCGCCGATGCCGAAGAACGTACCGGCAAAGGTTCGCATGCGGCGTCCGGAATTCACGGGTGTTGGGGTCATCGACATCATCCTATGATGTCCAGACGTCAGCCGGCGGCATTATCCGCACTATGGCGATGCAGGGGGTGCCTCCGCGACGGAGTCGCTTGCGGGGCGCCGCGGATCGCGGGGATTATTCCGCGGCTTCTTCCTTCTCGAACAGCGGTTCGAGCGTGATCGGATCGGCGAGGGTGATGCGGTCGAGGATCGACGCGGTGTCGTCGCGGACCTTCAGCATCAGGCTGCGGAGCCGGCACTCGGCCTCCGGCAGGCAATTCTTGCAATGCTCGTGCGCGTTGCGCGCCGCACAGGGGACTAGCGCCAGCGATCCGCGCGTCAGGCGAACGAGATCGCCATAGCTGATGTCGATCGGCGGCAGCGCAAGCTGATATCCGCCGTCGCGGCCGCGCTGCGAAATCAGCAGGCCTTCGCGCGCCATTTCGGACAGGATCACGGTCAGGAATTTCGGGGGAATATTCTGCGCATCCGCAATATCGGCAAGCTGGACCTGACCCTTGCCCCAATGGTCGGCAAGGTGTTGGAAAGCACGTATCGTGTAGCGGGTCTTTTGCGACAGCATGGCGGGATTAGTGTGACATATTCATTCTTAATTCAACCTGTGTGCATGAGATAAATCATGCGCGGTTGATGAAAATCACAGCGAGTGGCATGAATCGATGCCAAAGGGTCGCATGGTTGCCCGTCTCGGGTGCGATGAGGGTTGATTAAATGACACGCAAGTTTTTCAAAGCCCCTGCGATCCTCGCCGTCTGCATGCTGGCGGTCACGCCCGCGCAGGCACAATTCGGCAGCATCCTTCGCAAGGTCACGACGCCGACGCCAAAGCCGAGCGAGGACGACAACGGCGGTTGCCCCAAGGGCAAGAAGGGAAGCGGCGCCGGACGCGCGATAATCGGCGGCGTGCTGGACGAGGCGATCGGCGGCGCGGCGAGCAAGGCCGGCGTCTATTCCTATGTGCCGATCGCCGAGGTCAGCGGGACGCTGACCAACGCGATCGCCTGCAAGCTGGATCCCGCCGAGCAGGTTCAGGCCGCCGCCGCGACCGAGGAAATCACGCGCGGCGGAGAGATCGGCGCGACCGCGAACTGGACGAGCGAAACGCGCGAGAATGTCAGCGGGTCGTCGACCGTCGCGTCGAAGAACCAGCTGGCCGACGGGTCGAGCTGCATGAACGTGACCGACATCGTGATCGTCGAGGGCGAGGAGACCCGCGTTTCGAAGAAGATGTGCCGAGGCCCGGGGCAGTCGCGCTATGTCCTTGCCGCCTAAGGTCGTTCGCGTCGCGATTGCGGCCGCCGCGCTCGCCTGTCTGACCGGAGCAGCCAAGGTCCCGATGGATCCGGCGAACCCGACCTGTCCGGCGAACCCCGACTGGTCGGCGAATACGACGATGCAGCTGACGCCCGTGGTCAAGAACGGCACCAAGGTGCTGCTTGCCGAGGGGCGTATCGATTCGGGTCTGCCCGACCGGCTGAAAAAGGCGCTCGAGGCGAACCCCGACGTCGGCGAGGTCTGGCTGCGTTCGCCGGGCGGCGATGCGCGTGCGGGCAATGCGGCGGGACGGATCATCCGGTCGAACTTCGGACTGACGACGCGCATCCCGGCGGGCTGGGCCTGTTTCAGCGCATGCAACTTCATCTTCATGGGCGGCCAGCCGCGCGTGATCGATCCCGGCGGGCTGTTCATCGTCCATATGTTCACGCGCACCGGCGATCGCCAGTCGATCGACATGAGCGTCGCGATGGGCACCGATGCGACGCGCGAGCTGATCGGCGACATCGAACAGGATGCCGCGCTGCTGGCGAGCGAGGACAATGACTTCCTGATCCGCATGGGCGTGTCGCGCAAGCTGCTGACCGAGGTGATGTACCGGCAAAAGGCGCTCGCCAACTCGGAAGACAAGTCGACGCGCCGCTGCCTGACGCAGGCCGAGGTCAAGACCTATAACGTTGCAAATAACAACGAATGACGTAGATTGGCGGCCAATAAGGAGAGGCTGCCATGAACGACATGACGCACGAGCATGCGACGTTTCGGTCCATGATCGACGGGACGCAGGACGACTGGGACATCATCGCGCGCGAGCAGAAGCAGTTCGCGCCGAACAACGGCAAGCGCATTCTCGATCACCTGAAGCTGCTTGGCGGCGATTATGGCGGCTTTCCGGTCGATCGGCTGGAACATTGCCTGCAGACCGCGACGCGCGCGCACCGCGACGGGCGCGACGAGGAATATGTCGTGATGGCGCTGCTCCACGATATCGGCGACACATTGGGCGCGTTCAATCACCCCGACGTCGCCGCCGCGATCCTCAAGCCCTTTCTGTCGGAGGAAAACCTCTGGATCGTGCAGCATCACGGCATCTTCCAGGGGCATTATTTCTTTCATTACATCGGGCTCGATCGCGACATGCGCGACCAGTTCGCCGACAGCCCCCATGCGGCGGCATGCGCCGAATTCTGCGAGAAATATGACGCGCCGGCGTTCGATCCCGACTATGACACGCTGCCGCTGGAATTCTTCGAGCCGATGGTGATGCGGCTCTGTTCCTATCCGCGGACGAGCATCTACAAGAAGGTGATGGTCGAGGAAGCGGCGGAGTAGGCAAAAAAGAACCCCGGCGAAAGGCCGGGGTCCATGATGTCGGCAATGGCATGGAGCCCCGCTTTCGCAGGATCCTCAACAGCGTGATTACTTGCCCTTGAACTCGGTCTTGCGCTTCTGTTGGAAGGCCATGATCCCTTCCACCGCGTCGGCGCTGTTGCCCGCGATGAACTGACCCTTCGCTTCGGCGTCGAGCGTCTCCGAAAAGCTTTGCGACAGACCCTCGCGCAGAACCTTGCGCATGGTGCCGAGCGAGACCGTCGGCCCGCTGGCAAGCCGCGTCGCCAGCGCCTTCGCCTCGGCCATCAGGTCGGCGTCGTCGACGCACTTGTAGATCAGGCCCCAGTCGGCCGCCTGTTCGGCGCCGATCTTTTCGCCCAGCATCATCATCTGCGTCGCACGGGGCAGGCCGACGAGACGCGGCAACAGCCACGACGAGCCGCCGTCGGGGACGAGGCCGATGTTCACGAATGCCTGGAGGAAATAGGCGCTCTTGCCCGCGATGGTGAAGTCGCCCGAAAGGCCGAAGCTGCAGCCGACACCGGCGGCCGGGCCATTCACCGCGACGACGACGGGAATGTCGAGATTGGCGATTGCTAGCAGCATCGGGTTGTAATGGTTGCGCAGCGCCTTGCGGCTGTTCGCTCCGCCGCCGACCGCCGAACCGGTACGATCACCCGCCAGGTCAGCGCCCGAGCAGAAGCCGCGGCCCTCGCCGGTGATGAGCAGCGCGCGCGCGCCGAGGACGGGAAGATAGTCGAGCGCGGTGCGGATATCGTCAGCCATCGCCGGCGGCATCGAATTGAGTCGTTCGGGGCGATTGAGGGTGATCGTCGCAACATTGTCGGTGACGTCGAACTTGATCGTGTCGAAACTGGGAGTGTCGGTCATGGGGAAGAAATCCTCTCGCGCTGCTTTACCTTTACGTTTACGTAAAGTTGTACCCATTTGACAAGGGAGCGCAAGAGGGAAGGGCTGGCTTTTGTGTCAGTCGGCGCCCAGCCGCACGAAGCGCAGGTCGCCGTCCCGGCGATGCAGGACGATCCCGCGCCCGGTCTTTTCGATGCACGCGCCGTCCATGTCGACGACGCCGATATCGTTGGGAATCAGGATCAGGCGCAATTTGCCGCCGTCGCTTTCGGTCAATTCGAAACGCGGCGCGGTGATGCCATAGACGGGCTCGCGCACCTCGACCCAGCGCGGAACGCGCTTGTCGTCTTCGGGCATGGACCAGCCATAATATTGCGTATAGCCCTCGGCGGGTTCGCCGCTGTCGAAGCCGATGACGAAATCGACGCCCGAAATGGCGCCGCCTTTCGGCCAGGTGACGAAGAGGGTGGGGACTTCGCCGTCGACCGCGATCGGCGGGCCCTTTTCGAACGCCGGCGGAACCGGCTTGGGCTCGGTGGTCAGGCAGATCGTCTCGCCACGGACCTCCCAGCGCCCCTCCGCCCGTTCGTCGAGGGCGCCGGCCTCGAGCAGATATTGAAAGCGGCCGTCGTTGCGGATCAGCAGTCCGCCGCCGACGTCGGGCCCCTCCGATACGCCATATTCGCCGACGAACGGCGAATCCTGCGCGACGGCGGGCGCGGTGATCAGGGCGGCGGCAAGGAAGATGGTTCGCATCGGGCAAGCATGCGCCGCCTGGTTGCGTGGCGCCAGCCCCTTTCCACATCGCGCCCCAACTGCTAGGCGCCCGCGCCATGTCCAAGCATCCCGATCGCCGCACCTTCGCCATCATCTCGCACCCCGACGCCGGCAAGACGACGTTGACCGAGAAGCTGCTCGTCTCGGGCGGCGCGATCCATATGGCGGGCGAGGTGAAGGCCCGCGGCCAGGCACGGCGCGCGCGGTCCGACTGGATGAAGATCGAACAGCAGCGCGGGATTTCGGTGACCTCGTCGGTGATGACGTTCGAGCATGCCGGGCTCGTCTTCAACCTGCTCGACACGCCGGGGCACGAGGATTTCAGCGAGGATACCTATCGCACGCTGACCGCGGTCGACAGCGCGGTGATGGTGATCGACGCCGCCAAGGGCATCGAACCGCAGACGCTGAAGCTGTTCGAGGTGTGCCGCCTGCGCTCGGTGCCGATCATCACCTTCATCAACAAGGTCGACCGCGAGGGGCTGCCCCCGTTCGAACTGCTCGACGAGGTGGCCGATCGGCTGGCGCTCGACGTCTGCCCGATGAACTGGCCCGCGGGCATGGGCGGACAGTTCGAGGGAATATACGACCTTGTCGATCCCGCCATCATGAAACCCGGCGGCGATGCGTCGCGCATGTATGAAGGCAAGCGGGTTAGCGTCTCGGGCCTCGACGATGCGGCGCTTGCGGCGGAACTCAGCGCCGATGCGCTCGCGCATCTCAAGGAAGAGACCGAACTGGCCTCGGCCTGTTATGCGCCGTTCGACGCCGCGGCCTATCGCAACGGCGACCTGACGCCGGTCTATTTCGGCTCGGCGCTGAAGGAATTCGGGGTCGTCGACCTTTTGGGCGCGCTGGCGAGCCATGCGCCGGGGCCGGGCGCACAGCCCGCCGAACCCGCGCCGGTTCAGCCCGACGACACGGCGGTTACCGGCTTCGTGTTCAAGGTGCAGGCGAACATGAACCCCGCGCACCGCGACCGCATCGCCTTCATGCGCCTCTGCTCGGGCAAGTTCGAGCGCGGGATGCGGCTGATGCAGGGCGGGACGGGCAAGGCGATCGCGATCAGCCGCCCGATGCTTTTCCTCGCGCAGGATCGCGAGATGGCCGAGGAGGCTTTCCCCGGCGATATCATCGGCATTCCGAACCACGGCACGCTGCGCGTCGGCGACACGCTGTCCGAACGCACCGACATCACGATCACCGGCCTGCCGAACTTCGCGCCCGAACTGCTGCGCCGCGTCGCGCTGGTCGATCCGACGAAGACCAAGCAGCTTCGCAAGGCGCTCGACGACATGGCCGAAGAGGGGATCATCCAGGTCTTCTATCCCGAGATCGGGTCGAACATGATCGTCGGGGTCGTCGGCCAGCTGCAGCTGGAAGTGCTGATCAGCCGTCTCGAGGCGGAATATAAAGTCGAGGCGAAGCTGGAGGCGTCGCCATGGGACACCGCGCGCTGGATCGCAAGCGACGATCCGGCGGCGCTGAAGGCGTTCCAGGCCGATCATCGCGGCGCCTCGGCGACCGATCGCGACGGCGCGCCGGTGTTCATGGCCAAGGACGCGTGGGAGGTCGGCTATGTGACGCAGCGCCACCCGGCGATCCGCTTTACCGCGACCAAGGAACGCGTTTTCGCCAACGCGGGTTGATCGCATCGGCCAAGTCCGCCACCATGACGGCATAGTCGGTCAAGGTGGGGGGTATCGATGCACACATGGATTTTGGCGCTGGCGATGATGGCAAGCAGCGCACCGGCGACCGCGCCGACGATCAAGATGCCGATCGCCAAGGGCTTCTGGATCAACGCGGCCGACAAATGCGGCACCGCGACCAACGGCTATGCCTATGATGGCGCGCGTTGGGGGGCGGTCTATTTCTTCGGGCCGAACGCCAGCAAGGGACCCGTCGCCGAACTGGAAAAGATCGGGCGCACGAATCCGGCGCCGGGTGGTTTCACCAACATGCAGCTCGGCGATTATCAGGGCGTGGGGTATTTCCACCTGAAATCGGTCGACCCGACGCGCGCGATCCTGCGTACCGGAGCGCCAAGCCCCGAAGGCATCCAGGTGATGGACGACCGGCTGCTCAAATGCGACTTTGCCGCGCTTTCGACCAAGATGAAGCAGGCGTTGCAGCGGCTGGCGCCGGCAATCGCGGCGGCGACTAAATAAGGCTCAGCAGGTCGACCGGCGTCGGGGTGCCGTCGTCGCCGTCATCCTCCTCACCTTCGAACTTGCTCAGTGTGATGCCGAGCAGGCGGATGCCCTGTTCGGTGGGCAACAGCGGCGCGAGGATCGCCTCGCCCGCGGCGTGCAGGCTGGTGCCGTCGAGGATAGGGAAGGGGACGGTCTTCGCGCGCGTGATCGTCTGGAAGTCGGCGTAACGCAGCTTCAGCGTCACCGTCCGGCCGCGCGCGCCCTTCTTGGCCGCGCGGTCCCACACGACGGTGCAGACATGCGCGAGCGCTTCGCGGATTTCGGTATCGGTGATCAGGTCGTTGAAAAAGGTGCGCTCGCCGCCCAGCGATTTGAGCGGCCGGTTCGACTTGACGCGCCGATGGTCGATCCCGCGCGCCAGATTGTGGAGCCAGTCGGCGCTGTTGCCGAAATGCTCGGTCAGCCACGCCATGTCCTTTGCGGCGAGGTCGGCGCCCGAGAATATGCCGAGCCCCTCCATCTTTGCCGCGGTTACCGGGCCGATCCCGTGAAAGCGCCGGATCGACAGCGTCTGGACGAACGCCGCGCCCTTGCCGGGCGGGATGACGGTCAGGCCGTCGGGCTTGTTCTGGTCCGACGCCAGCTTGGCGATGAACTTGTTGTACGACACGCCCGCAGAGGCGGTGAGGCCGGTTTCTTCGCGGATGCGCTGGCGGATCAGCTTCGCGGCCGCCGTCGCGCTGCCCAGCTCCGCCTTGTCGCGGCTGACGTCGAGATAGGCCTCGTCGAGCGACAGCGGCTCGACCTCGTCGGCATAGTCGCGGAAGATCGCGCGGATCTGGTGCGAAATGTCGCGATAGACCTCGAAGCGCGGGGGAACGAAGACAAGGTCGGGGCATTGGCGTTTCGCGGTGATGCTGGGCATCGCCGACCGGACGCCGAACTTGCGCGCTTCGTAACTGGCGGCGGCGACCACGCCGCGGCGTGAGGATCCGCCGACCGCGACCGGTCTTCCCCGCAGCGCCGGGTCGTCGCGCTGTTCGACCGACGCGTAAAAGGCATCCATGTCGACATGGATGATCTTGCGGATCGGGACATCCGCCGCATCGTCGGGAGCAGGGTCTTCACCGTCCTTCACGCAAATCCTGTAACATGTTTCCGAAATGTTCTCAATGCCCCGGTCGCCCGATCGAGCCGTCGCGGCGATGGGCAGGGCGTGGTCGGGCGCCAAGGCGACCCCGGTGTCAGCCGACGGAATTCGCGGTTCGCGCGCCTTCGCGGCGCGGTGCGTGCGATAGCTAACTGTCCCAAAATGAAGCGTAAACTGCTGATCTGCCGCTGGACTCTCGCGGCCAAATGAGCAAACGCAAGAATTCGTAACAGGATTTAACAAAATATAATGGGGGCAGAACCATGAAAAAGCTACTTGCCGCCAGCGCGTTTGCAGCGCTGATGTTCGCTTCGCCGGCCCACGCGGCCAGCCTGATCGGCGACACCGTCACCTGTTCGCAGGTCGGCGCCGGATCGTCCTATTCGTGTCTCTCCAGCTCGGCAGTCGTCGGTGGCGGCCTGGAGTTCGCAGTCGGCCCCGCTCCCAGCAGCGCGATCGGCCTCAACTTCAACGGTGGCGGTCTTCGCATCACCAATCTCTCGGGCGGGGCGCTGGTCCTGACGCAGACGGTGATCACGCTGTCGAACCTGTCGCACGCCTTCTCGGACTTCCGCTTGCTGAACTCGTCGATCGGCGGCTTCGACGCCAGCGACATTCAGCTTCAGAACGGCGTGCTGCGCCTGAACTTCATCGGCACGGTATGGGCGAGCAATTCGACCGCCAATATCGCGCTCGACACGACGTCGGCGGTTCCGGAGCCGGGCACGTGGGCGATGATGCTTCTGGGTCTGGGCGCGATGGGCGCCGCGATGCGCACGCGTCGCAAGCAGAAGGTGACCGTCAAGTTCGCCTGATCGCGATCCGCGCTTAACCGCAGAACGATCTACAAAACCCCACCTTGCGGACGACCCGCAAGGTGGGGTTTTTGATTCAGCCGTCGCGGCTGTCCGCCCTCGCGGATTTCGAATGGAGCTGAAATGGGGATGGTGGAGCGGGTAGCGGGAATCGAACCCGCCTAGCTAGCTTGGAAGGCTAGAGCATTACCACTATGCTATACCCGCATATCCAAGGCTGGCGCGATTGCCATTTTGGGTGCCTGCCGTCAAGCGTAACCCTTCGCTAGGCGATCGTCGCTTGATCCATCGCATCCATATGCGCCTCGGGCGCTTCGCACGGGGCGGGCGGTTCGCCCGACAGCGTGTTGAAGCGCGAGCCGCGTTCCAGCGTGCGATGGACGGGGCAACGCTCCGCAATCTCCATCATCCGTTCGCGTTGCTCGTCGTCGATCGCGCCCTCGATCGCGATCCGTATGTTGAAGATGTCGGGCTGGGGATTGCTGACCTCCTTATCATGGCCGACCGCCGTCCGGATTCGCGTCACCGGCCATTTCTTGCCGTCGGCGTAAAGGCGCAGCGTCATGGTGGTACACGCGGCAAGCGCGGCAGACAGCAGGTCGAAGGGGCTGGGCCCCGAGCCGAGACCGCCGACACTCACCGGCTCGTCGGCCAGAAAGACATGGTCGCCCGAGTTGATCGCGACCTGGAACTTGCCGTCGCCCGTTTCCTCAGCCTCTGCATCGACCGGCGGCGCGTCGGTGCTTTCGGGTGCGGTCAGATAGGGCGCGGCCCAGGCGGCAATCATCGATCCGACGCGCTCGACGTCCTGCGGCCGGCTGAGAAGATGATCGGCATCGTCGAGCGACATGAAGCTCTTGGGATGACGCGCCGCGAGATAGATTTTCGTCGCATTCTCGATCCCGACGGTGCCGTCGAGCGGCGCGTGCATGATCAGCAGCGGGCGGTGCAACGCCGCGATGCGCGCGCCCTGATCCTGTTTCCGAAGGTCGTCGATCAGCCCCTTGCCGACGCGGAACGGCCGTCCCGCGAGCCGGACATCGGCCGCGCCGTCGGCATCGATCGCGGCGAGCGCGGCCGGGTCGAACTGGTGGAGCGTATGCGCGACGTCGAAGGGGGCGTTGACCGTCGCGACCGCACGGATGCCGGGCAGGTCGCCCGCGGCGGCGAGCGTGGCTGCGCCGCCCAGGCTGTGCCCGATCAGCAACGACGGCGCGCGCCCGACATCGGCCATCGCCTGCGCCGCGGATTTCAGATCCTGTACGTCGAACGAGAAGCGGCTGTCGGCAAAATCGCCCTCGCTTTCGCCAAGCCCTGCAAAGTCGAAGCGCAGTACGCCGATGCCCTGCCGCGCGAGAATGCGGGCGATGCGCACCGCGGCGCGGTTGTCCTTTCCGCAGGTGAAGCAATGGGCAAAGATCGACCAGCCGCGAATGCGTCCGCCGGGAAGCTCCAGTCGCCCCGACAGCCGCTTGCCCGACGAGCCGGTAAAATGAAACGCCTGCGTCGTCATCGCTCTCTCCTCCGCGCGTGCGCCGGCATGCTACGCTCCGCCGCGAAAGGCGTCACGCGTTATGCGCAGGAACTTTCCGCGACATGCGCCGTTTAACCATCGCATTCGATTCAAAGGAAATTGCGGCGCAACGACGGGGCGCCGGCTTTCGAAAAGGCGTGACTGCGCGGTTTCGGAAGGCGGCTTCGCGCGTTCGCCCTTCAGGAGACGTCAGATGTTCAAATGGGCTTTGATCTTTGCGGTGGTCGCGCTGGTCGCCGCGCTTCTGGGTTTTGGCGGGATCGCCGGCGCTGCTGCCGGTGTCGCCAAGATCCTGTTCTTCATCGGGCTGGCGCTGGTCGTGCTGTTCCTCGTCCTTGGCGCAGCTGCCGCCAAAAAGGTGACCTGACCCGAGCGAGCCTGCTCCCGCCTAGGCGGCCGTGCGACCAACGTCGGCGATCGGAAAGGTCACGGAAACCTTCGTGCCCTTTCCGACCTCGCTATCGATGTCTAGCTGGCCCTGGTGGCGTTCGCTGATGTGCTTGACGATGGCAAGGCCCAGGCCGGTGCCGCCGACCGATCGGCTGCGCGCTTCGTCGACGCGATAGAAGCGTTCGGTCAGGCGGGGCAGGTGATCGGGCGCGATGCCCTCGCCCTCGTCGCTGACCGACAGGCGGACGCGGCGGCCTTCGCGCACCAGTTCGACCGTCACCGGCGTTCCGGCGCGGCCGTATTTCATGGCGTTGGACACGACATTGTGCACGAGCTGGCCAAGCTGCGCCTCGTCGCCGAGCATCGGTTGCGGGTCTTCGGGCAGCTTGGTCACGATGTCGTTCGGCCGCTTGTCCTCGCTGTCGCGAAGGCCGGCGACGGTGTGGCGAACGATCGCGGCAAGGTCGACGGGCGTCGTCGGGCGGCGGAAGCGATCGGCCTCGACGCGCGAGATGGACAGCAGGTCGATGACGAGCTGCTGCATCCGTCCCGCTTCGCGCGCGATGATCGACAGAAAGCGATGACGCGTCGGTCCATCGGCTTCGCCATTCATGTCCTGAAGCGTCTCGACATAGCCGAGCACGGCGGCGAGCGGTGTTCGCAGTTCGTGGCTGGCGTTGGCGACGAAGTCCGAGCGCATGCGGTCGGCGGCGTCGATCGCCGAGCGATCGGAGAGGAAGATGATCCGGTCGCTGCCCGACAGCGTCGCCACGCGCATCGTCCAGCGCTGGCCCGGTCGGGGAAAGTCGAAGAGGTTGAGCGTATCGAGCGCGGCGCCTTCGCCGATGCGCGCGAGCCATTCGGTCGCGGCGGGATGACGGATCGCGGTGCGGATGTCGGCGCCGACGATGTGCCGCCCCAGCAGGCGGACCGCCGCGTCGTTGGCGATCGTCACCACATTCCCCGCGACGCCGATCAGCGGCTCTTCTTCCTGGTCGACCCACAATGCGAAGTCGGGATGGCGGATCAGCGAGACCGGCGGCGCTTCGGCGGGGGCCGGTCCCTTTGGTTCGGGAAGGACCGAAGGCAGCGCGTTGTACACGATCGCCGTTCCGATGATGCCCGCGAGGGCCAGAATGATGATCGACAGCGCATCGCCGCCGGCCAGCGCGGCAAAGATCACCGCAATGGCGACCAGAGTCAGCGCGGCGACGAGGCTGGACAGGCGGTCGAACATCTTGCGGCTCGCCTCGCACGAAGCGGTGGTCCTGCGCAAGGATGTTCGCGGCGATTAACGCTTTCCCGGCAAATGTCCCAAAGCGGGAAGGGCGATCGTCCGTGCGGTGTTTTGCTTTTCCTGAAGGCGTCATTGGGTTATGCGCTGCGCCATGGAAAACAGCGATATACCGGCCGAAAACCCGCCCGAAGCAGGGGACGAGGTGCCGTCGCGGCGCAGGATGCTCGCGCTTGGTGCGGTCGGCGTGTCGGCGGCGCTGACGATCCGGCCCGCGTTCGCACAGACCGCGGTGTCGGTGATGAACTGCCAGATTCCGGTTCCCGGCCCGACGGCCGCCGGCCAATATATCGACCAATATGGCAAGCTGGTGCCCGCCGGAACGAAGGGCGCATTCCCGGGTTCGCCGAGGCCCTTTACCGGCGAGGAAGTGAAGCGCGCGTTTCGCGGACAGACGCTGCCCGGCACGAGCTACAACCAGTCGCAGGCCTATCTTCAATATATCCGGCGCTTGCAGGCTGGGCAGAGCGGCTTTACCTGTTTCGCATCGATCCAGATGCCGCGCTGATCATCCCTGCCTCGGGCGATGACGGGCATCGCCAGACGAAGGGAATTCCGTGAAACTAGCTTCGCTCAAAGCCGGCCGCGATGGACGGCTGGTCGTCGTTTCGGATGATCTGGCCTGGTATGCCGACGCGACGCAGATCGTGCCGACGATGCAGGCGGCCCTCGACAATTGGGCCTATGCCGCGCCGCGGCTCGCCGCACTGGCCGAGGATCTGAATCACGACGCCATCCCGAAAGAACGCTTTCACGAGCGTGACGCCGCGTCGCCGCTGCCGCGCGCCTATCAATGGGCCGACGGCAGCGCCTATGTGAACCATGTCGCGCTCGTCCGGCAGGCGCGCGCGGCCGAAATGCCCGACAGCTTCTGGCACGATCCGCTGATGTATCAGGGCGGCAGCGATGCCTTCCTTGCGCCGCGCGACCCGATCCCGCTGGGCGATCCGGCCTGGGGCTGCGACATGGAGGCGGAGGTCGTCGTCGTGACCGGCGACGTTCCGGCCGGTATCGATGCCGAGGCGGCGCGCGACCATATCCTGCTGGTGGGCCTTACCAATGACGTGTCGCTGCGCGGCCTGATCCCGGCTGAACTCGCCAAGGGGTTCGGCTTTTTCCAGTCCAAGCCGTCGAGCGCGATGTCGCCGGTGTTCGTGACGCCCGAAGCGCTCGGTACGCGGTGGCAGGACGGAAAGCTGCACGGCACCTTGTGCGTCGACCTGAACGGCCAGCCGCTGGGCCGCGCCGACGCGGGCGTCGACATGACGTTCGACTTCGGTCAGCTCGTCGCGCATGCCGCGAAGACGCGCAATCTTGGCGCGGGCACGATCATCGGATCGGGCACGGTATCGAACCGCGACGCCGATGGCGGCCCGGGCAAGCCGATCGCCGACGGCGGGCTCGGCTATAGCTGCCTGGCCGAGGTTCGGACGGTCGAGACGATCGTGCAGGGCGAACCCAAGACGCCCTTCATGCAAAAAGGCGACACGGTCCGGATATGGATGGACGACGATCGCCATCACAGCATTTTCGGCGCGATCGAACAGACGGTCGCCTGAACGAAAAAGGGGCGGGAGTGATCCCGCCCCTTTGCCGGTCCGGCGCGGTCGCCCGCGTCGGGATCAGGATCGCCCGATCAGGACGGGTTGCCGCCGAAGCCGCCACCCGACATCGCATCGCTCAGCGAACAGGCCGCCGGGCCGAGAATGACGATGAACAGAACGGGAAGAATGAACAGGATCAGCGGCACCGTCATGATCGCGGGCAGGCGCGCGGCCTTTTCCTCGGCGCGCATCATGCGTTCGTTGCGGAATTCGGCCGACAGGACGCGCAGCGCGCTGGCGAGCGGCGTACCATATTTCTCGGTCTGGATCATGGTCGTGACCACGCCCTTCACCGAGTCCAGGTTGACGCGATAGGCCAGATTCTCGAACGCCTGGCGACGTTCGGTCAGGAAGCCGAGTTCGATCGACGTCAGGGCGAATTCCTCGCCCAGCTCGGGATAGGCGCGGCCCAGCTCCTTGGCGACGCGGCTGAATGCGGCGTCGACGGTCAGGCCGGCTTCGGCGCAGATGACGAGCAGGTCGAGCGCGTCGGGAAGGCCCTTGCGAATGGCGTCGGTGCGTTTCGTGCGCTTGTTCGACACGAACAGGTCGGGCGCCTTGTAACCCAGGATGAGCGCGGCCATCAGCGAACCCGAACGCTTCATCGGCGTCATGTCGGGCCACATGTCGAGGCCATAGATCAGAAAGGCGGCGATACCGCCGAACACGATCGGCAGGACGAGGCGGCCAAAGATGACCGCGACCGCAAGGTCCTTCGACCGGATGCCGGCCTGCGCCAGCTTTTGCTGGACGTCCTTGATCTGCTCTTCCTGCAGGACCTGGAGCTTGCCCAGAAAGGTCCGCATCTTGTCGGCGTGCTGGTTCTTGCGGACCAGCTTTGCACGGCGCTTCGCGGTCGAAGCGGTGATGCCCGCCTTCAGCTGCTCGCGGCGCTCGTTGAGCGCCTTGACGCGTTTCGCCATCGGATTGCGCACGGTCAGCGCGCCATAGATGGCGACGAGCACGGCGCCGACGCCGACGGCGGCCATCATCGTTGCCACCCAGACGACGTCGATGCCAAGCAGCGTCGGACCGCTGGGGGTGCCCGAGAAGGACGAGAGAAGGAAAATACTGTTCATCTGCCCGCGCCCCTCAGATCTCGAAGCTGATCATTTTTTTCATGATGAACGCGCCCATGCTCATCCACACGAGCCCGCCGAGCCCCGTGATGATCAGGCGCTGCTCATAGAAGAAGCCCGCCAGATATTCCGGGTTCATCATGTAGACGACGCCGAACACGAAGAAGGGCAGCGCGCCGACGATATAGGCCGACGCCTTGGCTTCTGACGACATCGCCTTGATCTTCAGCTTCATCTGCGCGCGCTTGCGCAGAACGTCCGACAGGTTGGCGAGCGTTTCGGCCAGGTTGCCGCCTGTTTCGCGCTGGATCTGGATGGTGATGCAAAAGAACTGGAATTCGGGGGTGCCGAGCATTTCGGCCGATTCCTGCAGCGCCGCTTCCATCGTGTTGCCGATGCGGATGCGTTCGACGACACCCTTGAACTCCTCGCCCACCGGGCCCGGCAGCTCCTGGCTGACGACCTGGAAGGTTTCGGTGACCGGAAGACCCGATTTCAGGCCGCGGACGAGCAGGTCGATCGCGTCGGGAAAGCGTGTGTTGAACTGGGTCACACGCTTTTTGATCAGCCGGCTGACATAGGCGTGGGGCAGGCCGACGCCGCCCATCAGGCCGATCAGCGCGGCAAGCAGGAACGGCGTGCGAAGGACGAGCAGCGCGCCCGTCACAAAGACGAACAGGCCCATGCACACGAACATGTAGCGGCTGAGGTTCCAGGGCTTGCCGGTGCGACGCAGCCGCTTTTCCATCAGGTCGCGGCGCGGCATCAGGCTGGAGATCCCGCCTCCGCCGGCGCCGCCGACGGCCGCGATCGTCTTGCGCATCTGCGCCGCGACGACGGCTTCGGTCGAGTTGGCATGGCGGTCGCGGACCGACGCGAGGCGCCGGACCTTTGCCTTGCCTGCCGACGGTCCCGCAAAGGCGAGCGCGAGCATGCCGATGGCCGTGAGGGCCGCAACGATTGTGATGAGCACTGGCAGGTTCATGATCGCCCTTTGTCCGCTCTAATTCATGGGGCGACGGCGGCGGACCATGTCGGCCCGCCGCGCCGCCTTACTTCGCGCCCTTTTTCGACACCATCGCGCCGAGGCCGCCGAGCTTGCCGAGCAGCGAGCCGCCCGACTTGCCCTTGCCGGCCGGAGCCTGCGCTTCTTCGGCGCTTTCGTCGGCGCCATCGAGCACCAGGCGCATCAGGCTGGTCCACACGGCCGAAGCCTTCGTGCCCTTGCAGATTTCGGCATAGGATTTGCCGAGCTTCGCTGCCTGGCTGATCAGCTTGGGGTCGTACGGAATGGTGATGTCGATCTGGCGTTCGATCGAGGATTCGAATTCCTTGCGCGACAGCTCGCCGATCGTGGTCTGGAACTTGTTCGCGACCAGGATGACGCGCGCGCCCGGGATATTCTGCTTGAACCACGACAGCAGGCGGATCGTGTCGCGGGCCGAGGCAAGCGTCACGTCGCTGACGAGCAGGATCGTGCCGACTTCCGACACCAGGTGAGGGAAGGGGATCAGAACCTGGCGCGGAATGTCGACGATCGTCATTTCGAACGCGTTGCGCAGCTCTTCCTCAAGCTGGAAGAAGGCCGAACCGTCGGTCATCACCGGCTGGTGGATCGGGGCTTCGGCCGACAGCAGGCTGAGCTTGTCCGAGGCGCGCACCATCGCGCGCTCGATGAACAGGCCGTCGATGCGGCTCGGATTGTCGATCGCGTCGATCAGGCCGCGGCCGGGCTCGAGGTCCAGCGTCAGCGCGCCCGTGCCGAAATGCACGTCGAGGTCGAGCAGCGCGGTCTGGCGGTCGGCCTGTTCGCTGATCGCCCAGGCGAGCGAGGTCGAGACCATCGAGGCACCGACGCCGCCACGCACACCGACCACCGCCATCATGTGATGCGGCTTGTCGTCCTGCATGTCGGCATGCTTCGGCGCCGACAGCATCGCCTGTGCCATGGTCAGCGATTCGCGAACCTGGTCGAGCGACAGCGGCTTCAGCAGATAGTCCTGGATACCGCTCGAGAGAAGGTCGCGGTACAGGCGGACGTCGTTGACCTGGCCGGCCGCGATCACGACCGTGCCGGGTTCGCAAACCTCCGCCAGCGCGTTGATGTCGTTGATCGGATCACCCGATTCCGACATGTCGACGAACAGGATGTTCGGGCTTGCCGAGACCGACAGCGACTGGACGGCGTTGCGCAGTCCACCCTTGTTGCACTTCTCGGTGGGCCAGCCCATGTCGGCGGTGGCGACGCGGATCAGCTCCAGCGTATCGTCGTCGCACACAAAGGCGTTGAACGGGTCACGCAGCCCGGCTGCTTTGAAAGGAGCGTTCACTGGCTGCCTCCGGCGTTGCTGGTTGACTGGCTGCGCAGATCATTGGCCCCCGTCTGGGGCTTTTCGCGATAGGTCTTGATCGCACGCGTGGCCGAACTCGGGTCGTTGCCCTTCGCCGTCGCGCCCTTGATCAGGTCGTTCGGGTCGGCGACCATCGCGGCGAGATTGCTGTTCGTCGCGCAGCCATAGTTGGACGACGTCGCGTTGTTGAAGTTGATCGACGACTTGCTCGACCAGTCCGGGCAGCCCGGGACTTCGGCCGTGGCACGCGTGATTACGACGCGGAGGTGACCCGGCGGAACGGCGCCGGTGGTGACCGGCACGTCGTTCGTCAGCATCAGGCCGCGACGCGCGACCATCTCGCGGATCGTGCTCTGCGCTTCGCTTGCGCCATAGACCGAGGGATCCTCGATCGCGATGCGGTCGCCATAGCGAACGCCCAGCGCGTCGAGCCAGCCCTGAAGGCGACCCTGCTCGCTGGGGGCGAGCTCGCCGCTGCCGGCGGCAACGTCGAATTGATAGACGGTGTTACGAACCACCGGCTGATGAACCGAGTCCAGGCCGCGGTTGCTGTGCGAGGTGCTTGCGCATCCTGCCAGCGACGTTGCCAGTGCCAGGGCGGTCCAAGTTGCGATCTTTTTCATCACTTTGCTCCTGATTTCCAGCACGTCACTTCTTGAGACTGAAGCCCGGCGCCGCATCGCTGCTGCCGCCGCGGGGGCGATCGGCGTCGCCTGCGTTCGTCTCAAGGCGCGGTTTCGGGCGTTCGCCGCCGCTGACGCCGTCGCTCGTCTGATTGAGCAGCAGGCGGGTCAGGTCGTTCGAGTCCTGATAGGCATCGGTCGGCAGCTTGATGTCGTTCGCCGAGACCGGGTTCACCAGATAAGGCGTGACGACGATGACAAGCTCGGTTTCGCCGCGGCGGAAGCTGTCCGACTTGAACAGCATGCCCAGGATCGGAACGTCACCGACGCCCGGAACCTTGTCGATCGAACCGATCGAGCGGTTGTTCATCAGGCCGGCGATCATGAAGCTTTCGCCCGAGCCCAGTTCCACCGTCGTTTCCGCGCGGCGGATGGTCAGTGCCGGGATCTGGAAGCCGTCCATCTCGATCGCGCCTTCGGTCGAAAGCTCCGACACTTCGGGGCGAACGCGCAGGCTGATGCGGCCGTTCGAAAGAACGGTCGGCGTGTACGCCAGGCTGACACCATATTTGCGATACTCGATCGTCGTGCCGGCGAAGTTGCCGGGGATCGGGATCGGGAATTCGCCGCCGGCCAGGAAGTCGGCGGTTTCGCCCGAAATCGCGGTCAGGTTCGGCTGCGCCAGCGTGACGACCATGCCCGAACGTTCGCCGAGATCGAGCGATGCCATCACGTCGAGGCCGAACAGGCGCCCGGCGCCGCCGATGCTGTTGATGCCGCTGGGCGTGGTGAACTGATAGGTCTTGCCCGTGACCGGCGGCGAGCCTTCACCCGGATAGAGGATCGAGCCGGCCGAGCGGCCGCGCACGACGCTGCCGAGGAAGCCGTTGCCGAGAACGCCGTCGCGATCGCGCGTCAGGACGTTGCCGCTGATTTCCTTCAGCAGCGAGCGGTTCACTTCCGCGATGCGGACCTGCAGGTTGACCTGCAGCGGCGTTGCGGTGCGCAGGCGTGAGAGCACTTTGGTCTGTTCGCCGACGAAGGCCTGGACCAGGCGTTCGGCTTCGGCGGCATCGTCGGGCGACGAGACCGTGCCGGTGAGAAGGACGAAGCCGTTCATCGTGTTCGACGAGATCTTGGCGTCGGGCATGGCCAGCGACAGCATCTGGTCGATCGTTTCGATGTTGTTGCCGACGCGGGCGACGGTCGAATAGACCACCCGGCCGCTGGCGTCGGTCGCATAGATGCTCGTTTCGCCCGGCTTCTTGCCGAAGATATAGAGCTGGCGACCCGACCGCACCTGGACGTCGGCGACTTCGTCGTTGGCGACGAACACGTCGGTCATCGGTGCCGAAAGGCTGACCAGGCGGCCGCGGCCGACCGACAGGTCGATGCTGCTGCTGGCGTTCTGGGTGGCCTGGGCCGAAGCCTGCTGGGCCGGGGCGGAGACCAGGCTCGCTGCAACCAGGCCGATGGCCAGGGTGCGGGCGAGTGCGGCCGCCTTGAAATTGGTCTTGCTGTTCATCTTACTTACCCCCAACCGAAACTTCGGTCACCGTGCCGCCGCGCGTCACGCGGACCACCGGTCCGTGCTGTACCGGCGCGCCCATCGCGACCGGAGCGGCGCCATAATTCGGCTGCTGTTGAGTAGGACGGCTGTTCTGGACGCGGCCGCTGACCGGGATCCAGAAGCGCGACACGTCGCCGCCCGTCGTGGCGGTCTTCGACGTTGTCGGGCGTCCGGCGGCGTCGGCCAGCATGCGGCGTTCGGCCGCGCTGCCACCCTTCGTCGGAACATTGACGTCGCCCGATGCGATCGCCGATTCCAGGTCGCCGGTGCTTTCCGCCAGCGGGCGGAGCGACAGCGAGAGCTTGCCCATGTTCTGCGCGACCGCGATGCGTTCGGCGATGTCGGGCGTTGCTTCGAGCGTCACCGAGCCAAAGGTGCGAACGGGCGTCTTGCCGGTTTCGTCCTCGGCATCATAGCGCTGGTCGGTCGCGAGGACGCGGACGTTGCGCACGATGGTTTCGGCGGTGAACAGCTGCTTGTCGGGGTAGCTGCTCTTTTCATTGTCGATGTCGATCGTCTGGGCGAGCACCACGTCGACGCGGTCACCCGGGAAGACGAAGCCCGCGACGCCCTGTTCCTGCGAGACCTTCACGGTCACTGCGCGCATGCCGGGGCTGAGTGCGGCGGCGAGGAAGCCACGATCGTCGGGATGGACGAGAGCGCCCTGCGTCAGCGGCTGACCCGCGGTGATCGGATAGCGCACGACGGTGCCGACCAGCGTCTTCACCTCGGTCTTTTCCTTCAGGAAGTAGGCCTTCTCGACCAACTCCTTGGGCCAAGGCTGGAAGCGGAAGCTGTCCGGTCCGATGATCGTGCCCGCCGGCAGCTGCCGGGTCGCTACGAGGATCATGGGTCCGTTGATTTCCGGCGCTGCCGCAGCATGTGCCTGCGGAGCGGAAGCGCCCCGCATCATCTGGTTGACCCCGAACGCCGCGCCGATGGCAATCACCAGCGCGCCGACGATCAGCATAATCTTTCGCGTATCCATGACGATTTTTCGCCTCCTGCGCCAACCAGAAGCGGTGGCGCTTGCCCTCAACTGAATGCGATAAACTGAAACTGGTTAAGATATTGTTGGTGAAGCGCCCAAAGACCTGCCGCGGCGATGGCGACCCCATAGGGCACCTCTATCGCCTTGTCGGACGGTCGAATTTTGGACTGAACAAGCATGATTGCGGACAAGATGCCGCCCCCGATCGCCATTACGGTCAGGGTTTCGAGAAACAGATTCAGCGGAATCCACAACATTACGGCGCCGATCATCTTCACGTCGCCGCCGCCCATCGCGCCGATCGCGAACAGGCCGACGAAGATCAGAAAGACCGCAAAAGCGGCGCCGAGCTGCAACGCCATGCCCGGCCAGACGTCCATCCCGCTAGCGATCCAGAAGGGAATGGCCAGCAGCGCGATCGCGCCGTTCAATCCGTTCGAGATCGATCGCGATCGCAGGTCGCTGATGGCCGCGATGATCATCAATATGGCGAGCAGCGCCACCAGGCCAAGCGTGATCGGACCGTTTTCCATCGGTCTTCTCCTACGCATTATGACTTACTAAAAAGTAACCATCATGGCGGTCGGCACGGCTTGCATTCGCCGGATCAGCCGATATGCGGCGCGGTATGAACGCCGCGCTCCCTTCCTCGACAGATGTGCTGATCGTCGGCGCGGGAATTGCGGGGGCAAGCCTGGCGGCTGCGCTGGCGCCGCACCGGGCGGTGCTGATGATCGAGGCGGAGGATGCGCCCGGCTATCATGCGACCGGGCGGTCGGCCGCTTTCTGGCACGAAACCTATGGCGGCCCGGCCGTGCAGCCGCTGTCCGCCGCGTCGTTCGATATGCTTCGCAGTCCGCCCGCCGATTTTTCCGAGCGCGGCTTTTTGGCGCCGCGTACGGCGCTCAATATCGGGCGCGGCAGCGAGGCGGCGAGCGTCGATGCCTTTGTCGCCAGCTTTGCGACGAAAGAGGTCGACATCCACCGTGTGTCGCCCGCCGAGATCGCGCGCATGGTGCCCGGCATCCGCGCCGAATGGAGCGAGGCGGCCTATGAGGGCGCGTGCAGCGATATCGACGTCGGGGCGCTGCACGCCGCCTATCTGCATGCGGCGGCGCGGGCGGGCGCCGCGCTCGCGACCCGGGCGCCGCTCGTCGGCGCGCGCCGGACGGGGCAGGGGTGGGAGGTTCGCGTTGGCGCCGACACCATCAACGCGAATATCATCGTGAATGCGGCGGGGGCCTGGGCCGACGCCGTGGCGGCCATGTGCGGCGCCGCGCCGCTGGGCATCCAGCCGTTGCGGCGGACGGTGGTTCAGCTTCGGCTCGGCGTTCCGGTGCCGGCATCGCTGCCTTTGGTGGTTCATGTTGGCGGCAGCTTCTATTTCAAGGGCGAGAGCGAGGGGCGCATCTGGCTGAGCCCGCACGACGAGACGCCGTCCGAGCCCTGCGACGCCGCGCCCGAGGAAATGGATGTGGCGATCGCCATCGACCGGCTGCAACAGGTGGTCGACTGGCCCGTCGCCGCGGTCGAGCGCAAATGGGCGGGGCTGCGCAGCTTCGCTCCCGATCGGGCGCCCGTATTCGGCGAGGATGCGGATGTGCCCGATTTCTTCTGGTGTGCGGGGCAGGGCGGCTTTGGAATTCAGACCTCGCCGGCGATCGGCGCGCTGCTCGCGGCGCAGCTCGGCGCGCCCATGCCGAAGGGGGCGATCGGTGCGGTCGACACCGCTCCCTTTGCGCCGTCGCGCTTCGTCTGAACGCGCATCTATCCGCTTGCGCGCTGAAATGGGTGGATTAACATATGTTTGGTCGCGCCACCCCCGGCACGGCCTGACCTGTGGAGGATCGCATGGCCCATTATTTCGAGATCAAGAAGAACAAGGCTGGCGAGTTTGTCGCCTATTTCAAATATAATAGCGAGACGATCTTCTGGACCGAAGGCTATTCCAGCAAGGCCTCCGCCAAGAACGCGATCGACTCGATCAAGAAAAACGGCCCGGGCGCCGACACCAAGGAAGCCGAATAAGGTCGTCGCGCGCGGGCGTTCAGCGCGCCCGCGCCACTTCCAGCGCCGCATCGCTCGCCAGCTTGTCGGCGATTTCATTGTCGCCGTGTCCGGCGTGTCCCTTGACCCACAGCCACTCGATCGTGTGGCGCTTGGCCTCGGCGACAAGCCGTTGCCACAGGTCGGCATTGGCGACCGGCTTTTTCGCGGCGGTCTTCCAGCCGTTGCGCTGCCAGCCATGCACCCATTTGGTGATGCCGTCGCGGACATAGACGCTGTCGGTCGACAGCTCGACGTTGCACGACCGCTTGAGCGCGGCCAGCGCTTCGATCGCCGCCATCAATTCCATGCGGTTGTTCGTCGTATCGGGCTCGCCGCCCGAAAGCGTCTTTACGACGTCGCCCCAGCGCAGCACCGCACCCCAGCCGCCGGGACCCGGATTGCCCTTGCACGCGCCATCGGTGGCGACGATCACGGTCTTGCCCTCGCTCATGCGGAGGCGAACAGGCTGGCGGCGTCATCCGCCTGATAGCGGCGCAGGCGATTGAGAAAGGGCGTCGGGTCCTTGCGCGTCACCAGCGCGTCGGCGGGCGTGTGTACCCAGTCGTGCGCGCGCGTCAGCAGGAAGCGCAGCGATGCGCCGCGCGCGAGCAGGGGCAGGGCGGCCACCTCCGTATCGGTCAGCGCGATCTCGCTGGCATAGCCGTGCATCAATGCGCGTGCGCGCGCCGTGTCGCAGCGGGTGCCGTCGGTCGAGAAGACCCACGACGCATGCGTCACCGCGACATCATAGGCGCGATAGTCGCTCGCCGCGAAATAGAAGTCGATCAGGCCGGTGACCGTATCGCCCAGCATCAGGACATTGTCGGGAAACAGGTCGGCGTGGATGACGTGTGCGGGAAGGTCGGTCGGCCAATGCGCGTCCAGAAAGCCGAGTTCGGCGTCGACGACAGCCTGCAGGCCCGGAACGACGACATCAAGGTCGCCCGCCGCTTCGGCGATGCCGCGCCAATGCTGGTGGCCCATGCTGTTCTCGCGCGATCCGGCGAAGTCGGCGACCGCGCGGTGCATCGCGCCGAGCGCCGCGCCCGCGGCTTCGCACTGGCCCGTCGTCGGCTTGGTCAGCGAGATGCCGGTCAGAAACTGGATGATGCACGCCGATTTCCCGGCGACCTGCTGGATCGCCGTGCCGTCGCGGTCGCGGATCATCGCCGGCACCGGGCAGTCTTTCGCCGCCAGATGGCCCAGAAGGTCGACGAAGAACGGCAGGTCGCTCTCGCGCACGCGCTTCTCGTAGAGCGTCAGGATGAAGCGCTCTTTCGTGGTTTCGAGCAGGAAGTTGCTGTTCTCGACTCCCTCGGCGATCCCCTTGCACGAGATCACGGTCCCGATGTCGTACCGGGCGACGAGTGCGGCAAGGTCGTCGGGGTCGACGTGCGTATAGACGGCCATCAGGCTGCTTCGAGCCCGCGCGGCAGCTTGAACACCATATTTTCCTCGGCGGTCACCACGACCTCCTCGGTGATCGGACGGTGCGCCGCGACAGCGTCGATGACTTCGCGAACCAGCGTTTCGGGCGCGCTCGCGCCCGCGGTGATGCCCAGCGTGCCGATATCGTCGAGCCACGCCGGGTCGACGTCGGTGCCGCGCTGAACCAGATGCGCGGGCGTGCCCAGCCGCTCGGCGACCTCGACCAGGCGCAGGCTGTTCGAGCTGTTCGGCGCGCCGATCACGATCATGCGGTCGCATTGGCCCGCGATCGCCTTCACCGCTTCCTGCCGGTTCGACGTCGCATAGCAGATGTCCTCGCCGCGCGGGCCGCTGATCGCCGGGAAGCGGTGCTGGAGCGCCGCGATGATGTCGCGCGTGTCGTCGACCGACAGCGTCGTCTGCGTCAGGTACGACAGCAGCTCGGGGTCGGGGGGCGACAGCTTCGCGACGTCGTCGACGGATTCGACCAGCGTCATCGCGCCTTCGGGAAGCTGGCCCAGCGTGCCGATCACCTCGGGGTGGCCCGCATGGCCGACGAAGACGATATGGCGCCCCGCCTCGTTCGCGCGTTCCGCCTGGCGATGCACCTTCGAAACCAGCGGGCACGTTGCGTCGATATAATCCAGCCCGCGCGCTTCGGCCTTTGCCGGCACCGCTTTCGGCACGCCGTGCGCGCTGAAGACCACCGGGACGCCGTCGGGGACCTGGTCGAGCGATTCGACGAAAATCGCGCCCTTTGCCTTCAGCGATTCAACCACATATCGGTTGTGGACGATCTCGTGCCGGACATAGACGGGCGCGCCGAAGCGTTCGAGCGCCAGCTCGACGATGCGGATCGCGCGGTCGACGCCCGCGCAGAAACCGCGCGGCGCCGCCACCAAAACCTTGAGTTCTGCCGTTTCGCCGCCCTGGGGGGGCGTCATCGGATGAGGAGCATTCATGATGCGCGCGCTCTAGCGCAGCACCCTATATGGGGTAAAGCGACTTCGCACCGTTGCGCCCCGTTCATCGCACCGATAAGAAGCGGCGCGCATGGAGCGGTCGGAACCTCGATTTCGACGCCTTCGCGCCAGTTTTTGGAAAGTTCGATCCTTATGATGCCTTTTTCGCCTTCGTCCCGCAAATTGATCGCCGTGCTGTGCGGAGCCGCAGGCATGGCGACGGTCGCCGGCTGTGCGAAGGACAATGACATCGACGTGTCGTCGGGCGTCGGCATCACCGCGACGCGCAGCACCTGCCCGGCGGTGGCGGTGCCGATGCATACCGGCGACATCACGCTGTTCGACCCCGCGACCAGCCGCGACGCGAGCGCGATCGACGTGGTGGCGACGATCACCAACCTTGTCCCGACGTGCAACGACACCGGCGAGAAGGTCTATCAGCTTGCCGATTTCGACGTCGTGGCGACCCGCCGCGATGCCGGCCCGGCGCGCACGCTGACCCTGCCTTATTTCTCGACCGTCGTGCAGGGCGGCACCGCCGTTATCGCCAAGCGCGTCGGACAGGTGACGATCAGCTTTCCGGAAGGACAGGTGCGCGGCACCGGCCACGGCCAGGCGTCGGCCTATGTCGATCGTGCGGCGGCGACGCTGCCCGCCGACATCCAGGAACGCATCACCCGCAAGCGCAAGGCGGGCGAGGAAGACGCGGCGGTCGATCCGCTGAGCGTTCCGGAGGTTCGCGCCGCGGTACAGCGCGCCAGCTTCGAACTGCTCGTCGGTTTCCAGCTGTCGCAGGAACAGCTCGAATATAACGTCCGACGATAATTCGCGCGGCGGCGCTGACCCGCGCCGTTCGCTTTTCTTTTTGCCCTGCGACGCCGATATGGGCTGCGCAGGGCTTTTCGCGTTGCCCGCCCTGCGTTAGGGCGCCAGCCAATCGATCTTGACCAAGAGATAGGATCCGCCGTGACCCTGTTCAGCCGCTTTTCCGACCATATCAATGTTGCATTGGATGCGCTCGTCGCGCGCGATGCGCTTCCCGCCGATCTCGACCGCAGCGCCATCAGCGTGGAGCCGCCGCGCGATCCGTCGCACGGCGACGTCGCGACGAACGCCGCGATGGTGCTCGCCAAGCCCGCCGGCACCAATCCGCGCGCGCTCGCCGAGCTGCTCGTCGCCGAACTCGGCGCGCTCGACGAGGTGACCGAGGCGAGCGTTGCCGGCCCCGGCTTCATCAACATGCGGCTCGCCGAGGGAAGCTGGCGCGACGAACTCGCGCTGATCCATGCCGAAACGGGCGACTACGGTCGTTCGACCACGGGCAAGGGACGCCGCGTGAATGTCGAATATGTGTCCGCGAACCCGACCGGGCCGATGCACGTCGGCCATTGCCGCGGCGCGGTCGTCGGCGACGCGCTCGCCGCGCTGCTCGAATATATCGGCTATGCGGTCACCCGCGAATATTATGTCAACGATGCGGGCGCGCAGGTCGACGTCCTCGCGCGGTCGGTGCACATGCGCTACCGCGAGGCGCTGGGCGAGGATATCGGCGCGATCCCGGAGGGTCTGTACCCCGGCGACTATCTGAAGCCCGTCGCCGCCCGGCTGGCGACCGAATATGGCGACCGCTACGTCGGCGCGCCCGAAGAGGCCTGGCTCGGCCTGTTCCGCGCCGAAGCGGTCAGCGCGATGATGGACATGATCCGCGCCGACCTCGCCAAGCTCGGCATCCATCACGATCTCTTCTCGTCGGAGGCCGAGCTGCAGGCCGAGGGCAAGCCCGCCGACGCCGAAAAATGGCTCCGCGAAAAAGGCCTCGTCTATGACGGCGTGCTCGAAGCGCCGAAGGGCGAGACGCCCGAGGATTGGGAGCCGGTCGAGCTGCCGCTGTTCCGTTCGACCGAATTCGGCGACGACCAGGATCGCCCGATCAAGAAATCGGACGGCAGCTGGACCTATTTCGGCGCCGACCTCGCCTATCACTTCCAAAAGGCGCAGGGCGCCGACGAACTGATCGACATCTGGGGCGCCGACCATGCGGGTACGGTCAAGCGGATCAAGGCCGCGGTCGCGGCGCTGACCGGCGGAACGAAGAAGTTCGACGTAAAGCTCGTCCAGATGGTCCGGCTGCTCAAGAATGGTGAGCCGTTCAAGATGTCGAAGCGCGCGGGCAATTTCGTCACGCTCGCCGACATCGTCGACGAGGTGGGCAAGGACGCCGTCCGCTACACGATGCTGACGCGCAAGGCCGATGCGCAGATGGACTTCGATTTCGCCAAGGTCGTCGAGGCGTCGCGCGACAATCCGGTCTTCTATGTCCAATATGCCCATGCGCGGATCGCATCGCTGAAGCGCAAGCTTGCGGAGGCGGGCGTCGCGGCGGCGACGCCGAACCCGGCGCGGCTCGACGATTATGAGCTGGGGCTCGTCAAATTGCTCGCGCAGTTCCCGCGTATCGTCGAATCGGCGGCCTCGGCGCGCGAGCCGCACCGCATCGCCTTCTTCCTCGGCGAAGTGGCCGCCGCGTTTCATGCGTGGTGGAACATGGGTAACGATCGGCCCGAGGCCCGTGTCATTTTGGCAAATGACCCCGAATTGACCGCGACTCGCCTTTATTTGGCCGACGGAATCGGGCAGATTATCCGAAACGGGCTGCACCTGATGGGGGTCGAGGCGCTCGAGGAGATGAACTGATGGCCGAAGACCGGAAAGCGGAGTCCGAGGACGGGGGTCTGGGCCTGGAGGGCGAGGAGCGTCTGCCCTGGCTGGAAGCGGCCGATGAATATGACGAGGACGGCGAGGTTTCGCCCGCGCGTCTGCTGATCATGGTGCTCGGCGGACTGCTGTTGATCGGCGCGGTTCTTGGCGGTCTCTGGTGGATGCAGAACGGCGGCGCGCGCGGGCAGGGCGAACTGATCGTTGCCGACAAGGGCGATTACAAGGTCGCGCCCAAAAGCGACGGCGCCAAGACTTTCGAAGGCGAGGGCGACGCAAGCTTCGCCGCGACCGAGGGCGCGGTGCCGTCGGGCAAGGTCGACGCCAGCCGCATGCCCGAAGAGCCGGCGGTCACGCCCCAGGAACGCGAAGCGGCTGCCAAGGCGGCTGCAACCAAGGCAAAGACCGACAAGGACGCCGCCGCAAAGGCGGAGGCCGCACGCATCGCCGAAGCCGACAAGGGCAAGGCAAAGCCGGCGGCGATGTCGGTAAAGACGGCCGAAACGCCGGCGAAGGACAAGGTCGCGACGGGCGGATCGGGCACGATCCAGCTGGGCGCCTTCAGCAGCGAGGCCGCGGCGAACAAGGCGTGGTCCAATCTTTCGAAGCGCTTTCCGTATCTTGCCGATCTCGGCAAGTCGATCTCTCCGGCAGAGGCCGGCGAAAAGACGGTCTATCGTCTGCGGGCATCGGCGGGAACCGCCGCCAATGCGTCGTCGCTGTGCGGAAAGTTGCGCGTCGCGGGTGAAAATTGCGTCGTCGTTCGCTGATTTGGCCCGCTTGGCCGCACGGGACATTGGTGGATAAGTATCGTCATGCCATGTTGCATGAAGAGGGGGCGCCGACCTATGGAGGTTGACGCACGATGATACCTGCAATTTTCGGCCTTTCGGGCCTCACCCTGACTGACGACGAGCGCGCCTTCTTTCGCGACAGCGAACCCGCGGGCTATATTTTGTTCGGCCGTAACATCGAGAACCGCGAGCAATTGCGGCGATTGACCGATGATTTGCGCAGCCTGGACGGACGGTCGAACCTTCCGATCCTCATCGACCAGGAAGGCGGTCGCGTCGCGCGGATGAAATCCCCCGAATGGCCGGATTTCCCCAGCGGCGCCGCATTCGACGCGCTGTACGAGCGCGCGCCAGCCAGCGCGATCGAAGCGGCGCGGCTCAATGCGATGGCGCTTGCCGTCATGCTGGCGGAGGTCGGGATCACCGTCGATTGCCTGCCGCTGCTCGACGTGCGGCAGCCCGGCGCCAGCGACGTGATCGGCGACCGCGCCCTGGGCAGCGAGCCGATGCGCGTTGCCGCGCTCGGCCGCGCGATCCTCAGCGGGTTGCAGGACGGCGGCGTCGTCGGGATCGTAAAGCATATCCCCGGTCATGGCCGCGCGTTGTTCGATTCGCATGAGACGCTGTCGCGCGTCACCGCGTCCGACCACGATCTTCTCACCGATCTTGCCCCGTTCGCCGCGCTTCGCGACGCCGCGATGGCGATGACCTGTCATGTGATCTTCGAGGCGTGGGACAAGGATCTGCCCGCCACCCTGTCGCCGACGATCATCGACACGATCATCCGTCAGCGCGTCGGTTTTCACGGCCTGCTGATGACCGACGACCTCGACATGAAGGCCTTGTCGGGCGACGTTCCGTCGCGCGCGGCCGATGCCGTCGCGGCGGGGTGCGACATCGCGCTCAATTGCTGGGCAAAGATGGACGACATGGTCGGCATCGCCAATGCTCTCGACCCGATCAGCACCGTATCGCTCGCCCGGCTGGAGGGAGCAATGGACCGCATCTCCGGCAAGCACGATCCGCGCGGGTTCGACGTCCTCGTCGACCAGCGCGACGCGCTGCTGGCAATAGCCTGAGACGGCGATGGAAGAGCTGCCGCTCGAGTTCGAACTGGCTCCGACCGCGGCAGCGGAGCGCGAGGATGCGCTGCAACTCAGCTTCGATAGCTGGGAGGGTCCGCTCGACCTGCTGCTGACGCTCGCGCGCAACCAAAAGGTCGACCTTCGGCAGATATCGATCCTCCAGCTCGTCGAACAATATCTCGGCTTCATCGCCGAAATGCGCGCAAAGCTTGAAGTCGCCGCCGATTATCTCGTGATGGCGGCCTGGCTCGCCTATCTCAAATCGGCGTTGCTGCTGCCGAAGGATCCGCTGGAGGAGCCGTCGCCCGACGAACTCGCCTTGCGTCTGCAACTGCGCCTTCAGCGGCTCGCCGCGATGCGCGAGGCGGCGGCACGGCTATTGGCGCGCGACCGTGTCGGCCGCGACGTGTTCCTGCGCGCAAAGCCCGAGGGGCTGCACGACGTCAAGCTGCGCCGCTGGGACGCCACCCTCTATGACCTGCTGTCGGCTTATGGTCAGGTAAAGCTGCGGACCGAGCCGGTGGTCCATATGGTATCGCGGCGCCCGGTCGTTACGCTCGACGCCGCGCTTCATCACCTGGAGCGGCTGATCGGGATCAAGCTCGACTGGGCCGAGCTCGCCGATTTCCTGCCGTCGGACTATCAGGGGCCGCTTCGTCGGTCGGCGATCGCGTCCAGCTTTGTCGCTGCGCTCGAACTGGCACGCCAGGGCCGCGTCGACCTGAAACAGGAGGGCGCGTTCGAACCGCTTTATCTGAAGGCAGCCCAGATGGGACAACAACCGGCATGATCGACGATCTGGAACGCGCAATCGAGGCCATGCTGTTCGCCAGCGACGAGCCGCTGGATTCCAGGCAGGTTGCCGGGCGCCTCGGCGACGAAATGACCCCGGGCGAGGTGCGCGCGATCATCGTGCGGATTGCCGAACGCCACGACGGCAGCGGCATCGAACTCGTCGAGCGGGGTGGGCATTGGCATTTCCAGACCCCTGCCGATCTTGCCCATCTGCTTCGCCGCGAGCGGGACGATCCGCGCAAGCTGTCGCGCGCCGCGGCAGAGGTGCTTGCCATCGTCGCCTATCACGAACCCGTCAGCCGTGCGGAGATCGAGGCGATCCGGGGCGTCCAGACCTCGAAGGGGACGCTCGACGTATTGATGGAAGCCGAATGGATCGCGCCCGCCGGGCGCCGCGAAGTTCCGGGGCGGCCGCTGATCTACAAGACGACCGACGCGTTCCTGCAACATTTCGGCCTCACCAGCCGCAAGGATCTGCCGGGAATCGAGGATTTGCGTGCAGCCGGTCTGCTCGACCCGGTGGACCTCGCATTCGAGGAAGCTATCGGCGAGCTGGACCTAGTAAAAGACGGCGAAGAGGCTTAAGTGAGCGGCCTCAAGGAGAATTCTAATGGGTAGCTTCAGCATCTGGCACTGGCTCGTGGTCGGTATCCTCGTCCTCCTGTTGTTCGGCAAGGGACGCTTTTCCGACATGATGGGCGACGTCGCCAAGGGCATCAAAAGCTTCAAGAAGGGCATGGCGGACGACGATACGCCGCCGGCACCGAAGCATATCGAGGGCCAGCGCGCGCCCGACGCCACCACTCCGACGCCGACCGCGGAAACCGAAATCCGCTGATCGTCAGCCGTCTGCGGGGATCAGTCTAGAAAATGTTCGACGTCGCGCCGACCGAGCTTTTGCTCGTCATCGTGGTGGCCTTGGTCGTCATCGGCCCCAAGGATCTGCCCAAGGCGATGCGTTTTGTCGGCAAGTGGGTCGGCAAGGCGCGCGGCATGGCGCGCCATTTCCGCTCCGGTCTCGACACGATGATGCGCGAGGCGGAGCTGGAAGAGCTCGAAAAGCAGTGGCGCGCGCAGAATGACGCGATCATGCGCGAATTTCCGCGACTCGACGATGCCGGCGCGGGAACGCCGCCGATCGTTCCTCCGGCAGGCACAGCCACCACCGACGAGACGCCGCCGGAAAATCCGGATCATACGGCGGCCGCGACCAAGCCCGAAACGCACGAGGTGCCGCCGCGCGATGGGCCGCTTCCATGACGGTCGAGGCACCCATTACGCCGGGAAGCGGCGACACGCCGGGAAGTGACGACGGCGCGGGCGGCAAGATGCCGCTGCTCGACCATCTGATCGAACTCCGCTCGCGGCTCCTGAAATCCTTGCTCGCCATCGGCCTCGCTTTCGGCGTGTGCCTTTATTACGCGCGCCCGATCTTCGGGGTTCTCGTCCACCCGCTCGTCGTCGCGGGGCAGGGCAAGCTGATCTATACCCAGTTGTTCGAGGCCTTCTTCGTCGAGATCAAGGTGGCGCTGTTCGCCGCGACGATGATCGCCTTTCCGGTGATCGCGAACCAGCTTTGGAAATTCGTCGCGCCCGGGCTTTACCGCAAGGAAAAGCGCGCGCTGTTGCCGTTCCTCTTTGCGACGCCCGTGCTGTTCGCGGTCGGGGCCAGCTTCGCCTATTTCATCACCATTCCGATCGCGCTGAAATTCCTGCTCGGTTACCAGGGCACCGTCGGCGGCGTGACGCAGGAAGCGTTGCCGTCGGTCGGTAATTACCTCAGCTTCGTGATGCAGTTCATCCTGGCGTTCGGCATCGCCTTTCTGCTGCCGATCCTGCTGATGCTGATCGAGCGCGCGGGACTGGTGACGCGCCAGCAGCTGATCGGCGCGCGGCGCTACATGATCGTCGGCGCCTTCGCGATCGCCGCCGTGTTCACGCCGCCCGACGTGCTCAGCCAGCTCCTGCTCGCGGTTCCGCTGGTGTTTCTGTACGAAATGTCGATCGTCGCGATCTGGTTTACCCAGCGCCGACGCAAGACAGGCGCCGAAACGGCGCCTGTCGAACCTCTCGAAGAGGTTTAAGGGTAAGCGGGCAAGCGCCCGATCAGTGGCCCGATCAATGGATGGCGTCGCTACCCGCCTGGCCGACCGATTCGATGTCGCGGCCAGCACCCTTCACCGTATTGCAACCAGCGACCAGAAAGCTGGCGAGCAGGGTGAGGAGGATTACACGGACACTCGTCATTTTATCACCTCTCAGGATTGGGATGCAAAATGGCCCGGCACGCTTCGAGGGGGGGGGGGAGGGAATGCGGGCCGGGCCAATGTTGCTGAGCAGCGCTGCGGGGGGGCGATGACCGCTGCTCGAATTGGAAACGAGCATTGCGGGGGATAAGTTCCAAAAAAAGTGGGCCGGTGTAAAAATTTTTTGCGATCCATTTGAATCGCTTGGAATCCAAGGGCTTGCGCTAGAGCGTCGTCAGTCCGCTCAGCACCGCCAGCCCCAGGAAGGCCAGGAAACCCATCGAATCCGTCGTCATCGTGACGAAGATCGAGCTGGCGACCGCGGGGTCCTGGTCCAGCCGATCGAGCAGCAGCGGCACCGCGACCCCCGCAACGCCCGCGACGAAGATGTTGACGATCATCGCCGCCGCGATCACCGCGCCCAGCTGCGGATTGCCGAACCACAGCGCCGTCGCCGTCCCGGCGATCAGCGCGATCGTCCCCCCGTTGAGCAGCGCGATCTTCATCTCGCGCCACACCGCACGAAAGCTGTTCGAATCGGTAAGCTGGTTCATCGCCAGCGCGCGCACCGTAACCGCCAGCGTCTGCGTCCCCGCATTGCCGCCCACCCCCGCGACGATCGGCATCAGCGCGGCAAGCGCCACCATATGCTCGATCGCGCCCCCGAACAGCCCGACGATGCTCGACGCGAGCAACGCGGTGCCCAGGTTCGCGATCAGCCAGCGCACGCGCGCGGCATAGGTTTCGCGGATCGGTTCGTTGATGTCGCCGTCGCCGGCCCCCGACAGGCGCAGGATATCCTCGCCCGCCTCTTCCTGGATGATGTGGACGACGTCATCGACCGTGATCATCCCGACCAGCCGCCCCGCCTTGTCGACGACCGCGGCGGAGATCAGCGCATATTTCTGAAAGCGCAGCGCGACCTCTTCCTGGTCCATGTCGACCGGGATCAGCGTCTGCTCGCGCTTCATCACATCGGCGACGGCAATGTCGCGCGGGGTGCGCAGGATCCAGCTGAGCTGGCACGTCCCGATCGGCCGATGCAGCGGATCGACGACAAAGATTTCCCAGAAATCGGTCGCCAGGTCGACATCCTCGCGCAGCCGGTCGATCACGTCGCCGACGGTCACATGCTCGGGCACCGCGACATATTCGCGCTGCATCAGGCGCCCGGCGGATTCCTCCGGGAAAGACAGCGCGTCCTCGATCGCGGCGCGATCCTCGGGCTCCATCGCGTCGAGAACCGCCTGCTGCTCGTCCTCCTCCATATCCTCGATGATCGCGACGGCGTCGTCGGTATCGAGTTCGGCGGCGAGTTCGGCCACTTGTTCGGGCGCCAGGAGGTCGATCAGCTCCTCGCGCACATAATCGTTCATTTCCGCGAGGACGTCGGCCGACAGCATGTCGCCCAGCACCGCGGCCAGCATCGGCCGCTCGTCGGATCGGGCCAGTTCGAACAGGTCGGCGATGTCGGCGGGGTGCAGGCGGCCGATGCGTTCGCGCGCCGCTTCGCCTTCACCCGCTTCGGCCAGGTCGATCACGTCGCGCACGAATTCGGGCTTCAGCCGGTCGTCCTCGTCGAGTTCGGTTTCGACCTCGCGCGGCTGATCCCGCTGCTGATCGCGGTCGATGTCGCGGTCGTCGGTGGCAACGGCGTCCTCGGGGGGCAGGGACTCTTCGCGTTTGTCCATCGCGGTCCTCCCTGGCTGATGCGGCGTCCGTGCCTTCCCCTAGTCCTGCGGGCGCACGAAGGCAACGTCGCGGGGTGGATTTACGTATTTAGTGCGTGGCATTGCCGCGCGGCGCGGCTATGGCACCGCCAAATTTCAACACGAGATTTCAACAAAGGAGCCTTTCATGTCCGATCAGACGCTCACCCTTTCGCTGTCGACCGGCGATGTCGTCATCCGCTTGCGCCCCGACCTCGCCCCGCTGCATGTCGAGCGCATCACGACGCTCGCCAGCGAAGGCTTTTACGACGACGTCGTCTTTCACCGCGTGATCCCGGGCTTCATGGCCCAGGGCGGCGACCCGACGGGCACCGGCATGGGCGGCAGCAAGCTTCCCGACCTGCCGCAGGAATTCAACGCCGAACCGCACGTCCGCGGCGTCTGCTCGATGGCCCGTTCGCAGAACCCGAACAGCGCGAACAGCCAGTTCTTCATCTGCTTCGAAGACGCGCGTTTCCTCGACAAGCAGTACACCGTCTGGGGCGAAGTGATCGAAGGCATGGAAAATGTCGACGCCCTGCCCAAGGGTGAGCCGCCGCGCGAACCCGGCAAGATCGTCAAGGCAACCGTCAGCGCCTGATCGGTCGGCATTTCGTTCGTCCCCCGGATAATCTCCGGGGCGACGACGAAAAAATCTTCCCTGTCGCATAGCGACGGGGAGGGCGTCCGCGTCCGATGGGCGTGGTGATGAGGGCGAAAGACCTAGTGCCACTCATTCTCGGTCAGCGTCACGCGCTGTCACCTACCCATGCCCTGCGGTCGCAAGGGAGGGTCATGATGCCCGCTGTCGTCCGTGCGGACTGTCGGCTTTTTCCAACTCATCCACAATAGCAGGCAAGACTGGCCGCTTCGGGACATCATACCGCATTTCTTCGGTGCATTTCTGTGAGGACTGATGTGGAGCGCTCATCAGCCGGCACGCCATCAGCCTACGACTCTGCACAGAACGTTGTTGACCTTGTCGATTTTTTCGACCAACAAGTATGCGGTAAAAATCGACAAGCGAGTGGGTCATGGGCTATATTGAAACGGTTGTGCGGCGAGATGCTGGGGACGTGGCGGCAAGATTAGCCGAGCTCGGCACCGACCTGGACCGCTTGTTGCGGGTGCGCGACATAGCCTTGCACGAAGCGTCGAACGCCACGCCCTTTCACTGCACCAATGCCGGCGGTACCTTCGCCTATCAACACGGTGTCTTCGCCCTTCGCCAGGAGCATGTGGGGGTCGATGGCTGGCGTCTCGACCGCTCGGAGAACGTTGAAGGCATCGTCAACGATGCGTTGAACGTACGGGTCCTGTTTTCGAATGTCGACATTGCCTGCAATGATGATTTTGGCCCCAAACCCCGCTCTGCGAAAGGTTCTGGCGCAGAACGGGTGTGTGCTGGCAATTTATTCGGCCATCTGCCTGAGTTTACACCCGAACCGCGCGACGGCATGGCCACGTATTATTTGATGATCGACGAAAATGGCGCCGCGGAACTGACACGCCCGGTCGTGGCGGATCGCACGTTCAAGAGCTATATCGAACGGATATGGCTTTCGAATGGCCTCGATGATGATGGCATTGGCGCCAAGCCCTCGTTCGAAAACGATGACGTTCTCACGGATTTCGACCCGCAAGTCGCTCGCAAGCAGTAGGCTCGCCTATGTTCAACCCAAAGAGGCTCAGCCTCGCCCGAATGCGGCGACGGCTGACTGGAAAGGCGCTCGCGGAAAGGGCGCGGCTGGCGCAGGACACCATATCGAGGCTTGAGCGCGGAGTGCACGAGCCCGAAGATGGCTCGGTCGGACAATTGGCGGATGCGCTCGATTATCCCGAAGGTTTTTTCTATCTTCCCGACCCTGCCGATCTACAGACCGGCGCGGTGAGTTTTCGCAGCCTGTCCAAAATGAGCGCGAAAGAACATGATGCCGCGATTTCAGCGGGATCGCTTGGTTTGCAGCTCTATGGCTGGATCGACGAACGGTTCTCACTCCCGCAGCCCGATCTTCTCGATCTCAGCTATGAAACGGATCCCGAAATGGCTGCACGGGCGCTGCGGCAGCATTGGGGTTTGGGAGAGCGCCCCATCGGCAATATGATCGGCCTGCTCGAAACGCGCGGCATCAGAATTTTATCGCTAGCCGAGAATACGGCGCAAGTGAATGCCTTTTCCTTTTGGCGTGACGACCAAGCCTATATTTTCCTGAATAATTTCAAGACGCCGGAAAGCAGTATCTTTGACACGGCCCACGAGCTTGGACATCTGGTCATGCATCGGCATGCCGGGACGAAGGGAGACCGAACATTCGAGCGCGAGGCCGACTCGTTTGCGGCGCATTTCCTGATGCCGCGAAACGATGTCTTGTCCAGAGTGCCGCGCCCAACCACGGTCGAAGTCGTCCTGCAGGCGAAGCAGCGATGGCGCGTTTCCGCGATGGCCATGGCATATCAACTGCGGACCCTCGGTCGTGTCAGCGAGTATCAATATAAATCCATTTGCATCGAACTCGGGCGTCGAGGCTACCGCTCGGGCGAACCACTCGGTGTTGAACGAGAGGCTTCGCTCATCTGGCCCAAAGTGCTGAAGCAGCTCTGGCAAGAGAAGGTTACGCGCGCCGACATTGCGCACGATCTCAACATTCCGCTCGATGAATTGCAGTCTTTGCTGTGGAGCCTGACAGCGATCCCCGAGGAGCAAGCTTGTCGGCGAGGGGCGGCAACCCTTTCGCTGATGGAATGAGTTTACACTAACGAAAGCGATGTCGAGCCGCCCTTTTTGGCGACTAGCGCTTTCACCGTGAGACCAAATTGCAATACGGTTCAATTTGGATCGATTTGTACGCCATTTCTCAGGTTGTGGCCTCTAATACGGAGATGGAAGGCGCATTTCAGTGTGTTGTGGGGAGATATATGGCAAACCGTTCAGCGCTCTTGCAGAACATAGCCACGATCATACAAGATTACCGCGCTGGCGAAATCGCCACGCCGGACGAGGCGCATGTCGAACAGTGGGTTCGGCAGTTTCCTGCGGATGTGCAGGATCCGATCCTCGATCAGCTCGCACATGTTCTCGGCAAAGCTTATTTCAACCGGAAAGCCGTCGAAAGTTTTGTCGCCACTGTTGTATCAGCCAAGAAACTCACTGGCGATGATCCCTGCGCCTATTGGAAGGGCGTGAAATTCCTTGCGCTGCAAACGGCGGGCAACAGCCAACGCGATATGTTGCAGTTATTCGATGCAGAACTCCGAAAGCAATGCGGGTTGTCGATCCCCCAATGCGGAGAGGCACCACACAGCTATGTGGACCTCGACGATGCACTTTATTCGGGAGGTCGAATAAAGCACGATCTTGAAAGGTGGATTGCTGAAAGTGCGCCAGTCGCTGCCAAGGTCGAAATCATCACTATCGGTTTGCACACGCTCGGCGAGTTTTTTGCCACGAAGGATATCAAGGTGGCAGCCACCAAAACCGGCAAGAAAATTGAGACCCGCTTCTGGCGCCTCATGCCTCTTGAGGACCGAAAAGCCTACATGGCGAACTCTGACGTCCTGCGCCCCACTGCAATCCCGAACGATCCTGCCACACAGGCCTATGTCGCGACATTGGGAGCGGAGCCGATCTTGCGTACGGGTGGCAATGTTGGCGGCCAGGCGATATTTTCGTCCGATGTGGGTCGCAGGCTTCTCGAAGAAGAGTTTCTGAAAGCGGGCGTCCGTGTCAAAAACATGTGCCCGCACCTCAACGACTATATGCGCCCGCTCGGATGCTCGCTGATGAAGACCTTGGGCTTTGGTTCGACAATCGTGACCTACCGAAACTGTGCCAACAACACGCCGCTGGTTTTGTGGGCGGGCAATCCGTGGTATCCTTTGTTTCCGCGCAAGATCAATTGAACTGCTAGATCATCATGGCTGAACCCGACATTCGAACCTACCGACGTGATGAGGCCGTTTGTTTTCGCAAGACTGATGAGCCTTTCGGGGGCCTTTCCAACATGGCGCCTGGCTTTCCGATCTTCATTTTCGGTCGCAGAATCCGGACGTCCGAGGCGCTTTACCAAGCGTGCCGCTTTCCGCACCTTCCGGAGGTTCAGGCGCTGATTCTTGATGAAAGCAGCCCAATGACCGCGAAAATGCGCTCAAAGCCCTTTCGCGCGCGTTCCCGACCTGATTGGGACCGGGTTCGTGTCCCGATCATGAAGTGGTGTCTGCGAACAAAGCTTCTACATAATTGGGAGCGTTTTTCAGAGCTCCTGCTGTCCACCGGGGAGAAACCGATCGTAGAAGATTCGCGCAAGGATGCCTTTTGGGGGGCGATCTCAGAAAAGGATAATGCTCACTTGGTCGGTGAAAATATACTAGGCCGCCTGTTAATGGAACTTCGCTCAAAGCTGCTCAACGACCAAGGCAGCCTTCAACGCGCCGAACCTCCCAATATTGAGTGCTTCCTGCTCGTTGATCATCCGATCCCAGTTCTAAGCCCTTACGATTGTCTTTCAGCGGATAGCGACGATCTTCCTACACCAGCCACGCAGCTCGCTTTCCTTTGATGGTTCGTGCCAATCGCTGAAAGTTTAGAGGTTCGTTTTTATAAGCGTCAGACCTTGGATGGAAAATCGACTGCCATCCTCAAATCCACGCCTTCGACAAGACGCTAGCAATCAATGCGGAAAGTCAGAGCGGTAACTCCCGAAACGTGCGGCGACATTATTGCCGCGTTATTAGATCATCCTCTGATTTCGATGTAATGACGAGGTCAAAGCCGTTCTTCGGCGGCCGCGTCTAGCGTCCGATGATAGGTTCAGAGCGCTGCGCCCATATGGCTTACATCGAGTGCTGAGCGGTTAAGGCAAGTCGGTTGCGGTGAGAAGGTGGATCCCGGCCCCAGTCCAGAACCCTGATCCACCCCATCAATCCCCAATAAACCCATTCAGCCGCTCGCACGCGGCGACCCAGTCTTCCTTGAATGTCTGCACGACCTGTCCGGCGCCCATCGCTTCGTTCATCAGGCCGACGCCCTGGCCGACCCAATAGGTGGCCAGGGCCTTTGCGCCTTCGTGGCCGCCCTCGGACAATTTATCGACCTTGCGCAGCGCGGGTTCGCTGACCAGCGACTGCAGCGGCATGGGCAGGGGTTTCGGCGCGCCTTCGGCTTCCCAGGCGTCGGTCCAGGGCGAACGAAGCTGGCGCGACGGCTTGCCCGTGCGGCTCTTCGACCGCACCGTGTCGCGCGACGAGGCCGCGAGCATCTTTTCCTTCACGATCGGGTTCGTCTCGGCCTCTGCCGTCGTCAGCCAGACCGATCCGGTCCAGGCGCCATGCGCGCCCATCGCCATCGCCGCGGCCATCTGGCGGCCCGTCACGATGCCCCCCGCGGCCAGGATCGGCGTCGTCGCGCCGACCGCCTCGACCGCGGCCGCGACCTCTGGCACCAGCACCATCGTCGCGACCTCGCCGCAATGGCCGCCGGCCTCGCCGCCCGCGACGACCAGAATGTCGACGCCCGCGCGGACCTGTGCCAGCGCGTGGTCGCGCGTGCCGACCAGCGCCGCGACCGGCACGTCGAACCGCTTGCCCAGTTCCAGCATCAGCGGCGGCGGGACGCCCAGCGCGTTCGCGATCAGCTTGATCGGGTGGCGGAACGCGACCTCCAGCAGGCGGGCCGCGCCATCCTCGCGCATATTCTCGCCCAGGCTGCCGCCCGTTGCGGGCAGCGCCATGTTCGCGTCGTCGACGCCATGCTTGCCCAGCAGGTCGGCGACGAAGGCCTTATGCTCGGCCGGGATCGGCGGCAGGTCGCCGCGATCGTCGCCCTTTCCGGCAAAGCTGTTCGGCACGATCAGGTCGACGCCATAGGGCAGGCCGCCGATATGCGCGTCGATCCACGCCAGTTCCTCTTCCAGCCGTTCGGGGGGCAGCGACGCCGCGCCGAACACGCCCATGCCGCCGGCCTTCGACACCGCGACCACGACGTCGCGGCAGTGCGAGAAAGCGAGCAGCGGGAATTCGATGCCGAGCATCGCGCAGATCGGGGATTGCATGGGCATTCTCTCCATATTGTTATTTGCACGCATGTCAGCGCCAGTTGACGTAAACGTCAAGTTGATTTGCGCGGCACTGGCTCTATCGCTCTCGGCATGAGCGATTTTTCCTTGCCCGGTTTCGACCTCGACGCCTTTGTCCGCAACACTTTGGCCGAGGATCTGGGGTCCGGCGGCGACATCACCTCGATGGCGACGATTCCCGCCGACGCGCGGTTCGCCGGGGTGATGGACAGCCGCGATGCGATCACCGTCGCGGGGCTGCCGATCGCCGAGCGATTCTTTCGCGCGCTCGACCCGGCGATGGAGATACGGATTCTGGTGGGCGAGGGCGACCGCGTCGCGGCGGGCAGCGACCTGATGCGCCTGTCGGGCAATGCGCGCGCGATGCTGACCGCCGAGCGGTCGGCGCTGAACACCGTGCAGCATCTTTCGGGCATCGCCACGATGACGCGCGCCTATGTCGATGCGCTGTCGGGGACGGGGGCGACCTTGCTCGACACGCGCAAGACGATCCCCGGGCTGCGGGTGCTGGAGAAATATGCGACGCGGATGGGCGGCGCGACGAACCATCGCATGGGCCTGTGGGACGCGGCGATGATCAAGGACAATCATGTCGCGGTTGCGGGCTCGGTCGAGGAGGCGGTGCGCCGCGCGGTCGACGCCGGGATCGCCAGCATCATCGTCGAGGTCGATCGCCTGGCGCAGGTCGGCCCCGCGCTGAAGGCCGGGGCGACGCATCTGTTGCTCGACAATATGGACCTTGCCGAACTGCGCGACTGCGTGGCGCTTGTCGGCGGCGCGGTGCCGACCGAGGCGTCGGGGGGCGTGCGGCTCGACACGGTTCGGGCGATCGGCGAGACCGGCGTGACCTATGTCTCGGTCGGGCGGCTTACCCAATCGGCGCCGGCGGCCGACATCGGCCTCGACTTTGCGCTGGCGTAGCGCGGCGGCGATCGCGCTGGCGCTGATGCCCGTTGCGGCGGCGCGGGCGCAGGCGCTCGCCTGTGTCGTGCCCGATCGCATTCCGGTGCCGCGGCTCGAGAAGAATCCCCGCGACGAGCCGGTGCGGACGCCGCCGATCACGGGCTACAAGCTCGCGATGAGCTGGTCGCCGCAATATTGCGCGAATGCGCGCGATCCGCTGGGCGCGAACGATCGTTTTCAATGCTCGGGCGACGCGGCGCGTTTCGGGTGGGTGCTGCACGGGCTCTGGCCGGAGACCGATACCCCAGCTTATCCGCAATGGTGCCGCCCGGCCCGGATCGTCCCGCAACAGGTCCTTCGACAACATATATGCCAAACCCCCACCCCCCAACTCTTGCAGCATGAATGGGCAAAGCACGGGACGTGCATGAGCCCGCATCCGGCCGCCTATTTCAAAGCCGCTTCGATGCTATTCCGGGCGGTGCGCTTTCCGGACATGGCTGCATTGGCCACGAAACCCCAGACGGCTGGGGGCATCCGCCGAGCGTTCGCGGCGGTCAATCCGGGAGTTAAGGAGTCGATGATCGCGGTGGCCACCGACCGCAAGGGGTGGCTTAGCGAAGTGCGCCTCTGCCTAGGTCCGCGAATGCGGCCGCAGGCGTGCAAGAGCTTCCAGAAAGGCCTTCCCGACCGCAGCCCGGTCCGCGTCCGTTCGATACCTCGCCGTTAACTAAGCGGTGAGGCGACGTCCCATCGCGGTACGCCGCGGCGTTAACATTCTTTTAACCTTATCGACTCGTTAACGCGGGCGTAGCGTCCGGGGCATGGACTCGGACGAGAACATCAATATTCGCGGTCGCCTTCGCGCTCATGCTGCACGGCAGCTCACCATTGCCCGAATGGGCGCGCCGGACGACTGGCAGGTCGAACTGCGCGCGCTGATCCAGGCGGAGCGGGTGCCGGCGCCTCTCTTGGCCAAGGGCAGCGACACGCGATTGTTCGTTGAAAGCTTCGCGATCTTCTTCGTCGCGGCGATGATGTTCCTTATTTAATCGCAGGCGCGGTGAAGCTTGACCGCCAACCAGGCCGATATGACGCACATTGCCGCGCTCATCAGCAGCTGATCGACAACCCCGACGCCGGCGAAGCCCAGCCCCATCGCGAGCAGTGAGCCGCCCACCATAGCGCCCGAATTGACGATGTTGTTCGCGGCGACGGTGCGGGCGGTCTGATCCTTCGGGACTGTCGTCGTCAGAAAGGCGTAGAGCGGAACGACAAACATGCCGCCGCTGATCGCAATGCCGAGCAGGCTGGCGAGCAGAAGAAGCACGTCGGCATGATTGAGGAAGCCGTCGATCCCGTACATCGCGCCCGACGGGTCATGTTCCCAATTGCGGCAGACCCAATAGAAGGCGACCACGAACAGACCCATGACGATGACGCTGGCGGGGCTGTAACGAGCCGAAACCTTGCCCTTGAGCAGATGATTGACTGCGACCGAACCAATGGCAATCCCGATCGAGAAGATGGCGAGGAACAGGCTGGCGACGCTCTTGTCCGCATGGAGGATGTTTTTCACCAGCGGCGGGAACTGGATGAAAAGCACCGCGCCTATGGTCCAGAAGAAGCTGATCGACAGGATGGCGAGATAGAGGCGCGGGATATGCATCGTCCCACGGACGAGAGCGACCGAAGACCGTACGATGTGCCAGTCGATGCCCGTTTCCTCATGCTCGGGCGGGGCAGGGGGGACCTTGCGCCCGGTCCAATAGCCCAGCGCGGCGACGAGGACGACGCCCAGCGCAGCCCATTCGACCTCGATCACCCCGGCCAGGATGGTGCCGGCAAGGATCGCGATATATGTCCCCGCCTCGACCAGGCCGGTCCCCGCGAGCACTTCGTCATTCTTTAGATGCTGCGGCAGAATCGCATATTTGATCGGGCCGAAGAAGGTCGAGTGTATCCCCATCGCAAAGAGCGCAAGCATCATCAGGGGGATCGCGACAAGATGCACCGCCCAGCCGAGCCAGGCGAGAACGAGCCCCGTCCCACCGACGAACATGATCAGGATTTCGCAGAATTTGACGATGCGAATGATCCGCGCCTTGTCTCGGGTATCGGCGAGCTGCCCGGCGAGGGCGGAGAGGAGAAAGAAGGGAAGGATGAACAGCCCGGTCGCCACTGCGCTGAAAAGCGTTTCGGACGCCTCGTCGTTGAACACGCCGTAGACGACGAACAGCACCATCGCATTCTTGAACAGATTGTCGTTGAAGGCGCCGAGAAGCTGCGTGACGAAAAGCGGTAGGAACCTGCGTTGTTTCAGCAGCGCAAAGGAACCGGTCATTGAAAATCCACTTTATCAGCCCGACATGCGGACAACGCCCGCCCCCTCAGGCAATCTTGTTGTCGCAGGGGGGGCTTATCGGTTAGGGCATTCAGGGTCAAAGCCCATTTAACGGGCCCCACCCCTAAAAGGGACACGCCGACCGGGACCATGCTGAGCCTTCCCAACATATTGACGCTGTCACGAATTCTGGCGGTTCCCATCCTGCTCTTCCTGTTGTGGCCCGGAATCCGGATCGGCGCCCATCAGCCGCTGGCGATCGATTACGCACTTGCCTTTGGCCTGTACTGCCTGATGGGCATTACCGATTATTTTGACGGCTATGTTGCACGGTCCAGAGGTATCGTGTCGCGGCTGGGCGCTTTCCTGGATCCCATCGCCGACAAGATCATGATTGCGGCTGTGATCCTGTTGCTGGTCTTTACCCGCGATATCGACGGCTATCACGTCATCGCGGCGCTGATGATCCTGTTGCGCGAAATCATCGTGTCGGGCCTGCGCGAATTTCTTGCCACTTTGCAGGTCTCGATGCCCGTCACCCAACTCGCCAAGTGGAAGACGACCTTTCAGCTTGTCGCCTTCGGTGCGCTGATTCTTGCGGGCGCGCTGCCTGCGGTGGCCTGGATCAAGACGGTCGGCCTGGCCTCGCTTTGGGGCGCGGCCGTTCTGACTCTGATCACCGGCTGGGATTATCTGCGCGTCGGCTTGAAGCATATGGATTGATCCTCATGACGATGACCGTCAGCTATTTTGCCTGGGTCCGCGAACGGATGGGGGTGGCCGAAGAAGTCATCGAAAAGCCCGCAACCGTCGCGACGGTCAGAGAACTGGTCGCCTGGCTTGCCGAGCGCGACGAGCGTGGGGCACTGGCATTTGTCGAGCCGGGGCGCATTCGTGCGGCAATCGACGGGGCGATGGTCGGCCCCGATGCGCTGTTGGGCGACGAGGTCGCGCTATTTCCTCCGGTAACCGGCGGATGATCCGGGTTGCGGTCACGACCGACCCGATCGACATCCCCGCCGAGCTGGATATCCATGACGCCGGCGGACATGGAGCAAGCGCGAGCTTCATCGGTCGGGTGCGCGGCGATGGCGGTCTGGTTGAGCTGTTTCTGGAGCATCATCCCGCGCTGACCGAAGCCGGGCTTGCCGAGCTGGCGCATGTCGCCGCCGACCGCTGGGCGCTGTCGGCGCTTACGCTGGTCCACCGCGTCGGCGCAATGGTGCCGGGGGATAGCATCGTGCTGGTGCTGGCGAGCAGCGCGCACCGGGCCGAAGCGCTGTCGGCGACCGAATTTCTGATCGACCGCCTCAAGACCGACGTGATGCTGTGGAAGCGCGAGACCTTTGCCGATGGGCGAGTGGAGTGGGTGGAGCCGCGCGAGAGTGACCACGGCCGGGCGGAGCGCTGGGACACCTAGCTCGCGTTATGTTTGCGGAAGATGTCCGCAAGCAGCCGGAATTCGTCGGAGCGCGGGCTGCCCTTTCGCCAGACGAGCGCGATGGTGCGCCAGTCATGGTCCGAATCGAGCGGGCGGGTGTCGATGTCGGTGTGATCCAGGATACCGGCCTCGATCGCCATCTGCGGCAGCATCGTGATCCCCAGCCCGTTGTCGACCATCTGGACGAGGGTGTGCAGCGAGGTGCCCATCATCCGCGCGCCGGCGCGCAGTTCGGGGCGGTTGCATGCCGCGAGCGCATGATCCTTCAGGCAATGCCCGTCTTCCAGCATCAGCATCTGCGCGGGGTCGATCTGGTCGGCGCTGACCATCGCGGGCAGGTTCTCGGCCTGATCGCCGGGGAAGGCGACGAAGAGCGCATCGTCGAACAGCCGTTCGCTTTCGACATCGCCGCAGGCGTAAGGGAGAGCGAGGAGGACGCAGTCGACCGTGCCGTGGTGCAGCGATTCGCAGGCCTGCGCGCTCGGCTCCTCGCGGAGGAACAGCTTTAGCGACGGGCGTTCCTTGCGGAGGCGGGGGAGCAGGCCCGGCAGCAGGAAGGGCGCGATCGTCGGAATGACGCTCATGCGCAGCTCGCCTACCAGGGGAGCCGCGGCGGCGGCGGCCATGTCGGCAAGCTCCTCCGCCTCGCGCAGCACCCGGTGCGCCTTGTCTACGATCGCGTTGCCGAGCGTGGTGAAGCGCACGACGCGGCGCGTGCGTTCGACGAGCGTCTGGCCGAGCAGTGTCTCAAGCTCTCGAATCCCCGCCGACAGCGTCGATTGGGTGACGTTGCAGGCATCGGCCGCGCGGCCGAAATGGCCATGTTCGTGCAGCGCGACCAGATATTGCATCTGTTTCAGCGAGGGCAGGTAATTGTGCATTGATCGGATATAGCAATGATCCAGTCGATTTTGAACAATCTTCCCGATGAATATTAGCGACCAATCTGGTGGCGTTTGTTGTCGGCGCGGACGCCGGGCGTGCTAGCTGACCTGCGATTGGTGGAGGACGGCATGGCGGTTTCGCGGTTTCTGATCGGCGGTGTGGCAAGCGCCCTGCTTTTGACGGGCGGGCTTTTCATGTGGAAAGCCTATACCCAGATCGCAGAGGACGAGGTGCTGCCCGTCCCACCGCCCGCCTTGCCCGCGATCCCGGTCGCCGGTGCGAACGCCCCGAAGCGGGGACCTGCGCCGCCCGCGCTGCCCGCCGCGAAGGAGGCGTCGCGGGAGGAAAGGCGCTTCAATCGTTTCGACCGCGACCGCAACAACCGGATCAGCCGCGTCGAGCTGATGTCGTCGCGTACCGCGGCCTTTCGCAAACTCGACAAGGACGGCAATAACCTGCTGACCTTCGAGGAGTGGGCGGCCGCGACCGGGGAGCGGTTCGCGGGCGCCGATGCCGACAAGTCGGGCGACCTGACCCGGGTCGAGTTCGCGACGACCGCGCCGAAACGCGCCGCGAAACCGAAATGTAACTGTTAGGCGGCGACCCCCTCGGCCTTCCTGATCCATTCGGCGAGTGCCTGCCCCGCGCGCTGGGTGTAGCCCAGCTTCCGATCCTTTTTCCGGACATCCTCGGCGAGCGGCGGGAAGAGACCAAAATTGACGTTCATCGGCTGATAGCTGGAGGCGTCGGCGCCGCCGGTGATATGGCCAAGGAGCGCGCCGAGCGCGGTTTCGGGCGGCGGCGGCGGAAGGGCGCGACCGCCAAGCTCCGCAGCGGCAAAGCGCGCGGCGACCAGGCCGATGGCCGCGCTTTCGACATAGCCTTCGCAGCCTGTGATCTGTCCGGCAAAGCGGATGTGCGGCGCCGATTTCAGACGGAGTTGCTGGTCGAGCAGCTCGGGCGAGCGGATGAAGCTGTTGCGATGCAGGCCGCCCAGGCGTGCGAACTCGGCCTTTTCCAGGCCGGGAATGGTGCGGAACAGTTCGACCTGCGCGCCGTGCTTCAGCTTGGTCTGAAAACCGACCATGTTCCACAAGGTGCCGAGCGCATTGTCCTGGCGAAGCTGGACGACGGCATAGGGCCAGCGTCCGGTGCGCGGATTGTCGAGCCCGACGCCCTTCATCGGGCCGAAGCGCAATGTCTCGACACCGCGTTCGGCCATCACCTCGATCGGCATGCAGCCCTCGAAATAGGGCGTGTCCTTTTCCCAATCCTTGAAGTCGGTCTTTTCGCCGTCGATCAGCCCCTGAACGAAGGCGTGATACTGATCCTTGTCCATCGGGCAGTTGATATAATCCTTGCCGTCGCCGATCGGTCCGACCTTGTCCCAGCGGCTGGCCATCCAGGCGACGTCCATGTCGACGCTGTCGCGATAGACGATCGGGGCGATCGCGTCGAAGAAGGCGAGCGCATCCTTGCCGGTCGCGACGCCGATGCTTTCGGCGAGCGAGGCCGCGGTGAGCGGTCCCGTGGCGACGATCGTCAGCCCCTCGCTCGGCAGCGTATCGATGCGTTCGCGGACGAGCGTGATGTTCGGATGCTCGGACAGCGCCCTGGTGACGCCGCCCGAGAACAGGTCGCGGTCGACCGCAAGCGCGGACCCGGCCGGCACCTTCGTCGCGTCGGCTTCGCGCATGATGATCGAGCCCAGCGTCCGCATCTCGCGATGCAACAGGCCGACGGCGTTGCTGTCGCCATCGTCGCTGCGAAAGCTGTTCGAGCAGACCATCTCGGCCAGCGTGTCGCCCTGATGCGCGGGCGTCATGTCGCCGCCTCCGCGCATTTCGGACAGGCGGACGCGATAGCCGGCCTCGGCAAGCTGCCATGCCGCTTCGGAGCCCGCGAGGCCGCCGCCGATAATGTGAATATCGTGACCCATTTACCCTAACCGTTGACTTGCGCTTGATCCGCCGCGCACTAGGCCGGTTGACGGCAAGATGCAAAGGGGCGGCGAATGAGCGGGGAACAGAGCTGGGATCGGGCGCGGTGGCTGTGGTGGCTGGCACTGGCCGGCGGGATCAGTTTCTTCGTCGCGGTGTTCCAGCGGCTCGACGGTCCCGCGATCTGGGCCTGGAAGACGAGCGGCGTCGGCCTGCTCGCAATCTGGGCCGCCGCGAACGCACGCGAGAAGAATGGCTGGCTGATCGCCGCGGTGCTCGGCTTCGGCGCGCTGGGCGACTGGCTGCTCGATGCCAAAGGGCTGATTGCCGGCGCGATGGCTTTTGCGGTCGGGCATCTGATCGCCATCACCCTGTATCTGCTCAACCGCAGGGCGCAGATGACGCCGTCGCAGCGCCTGCTCGGCTGGCTGACGATGCCCGCGACGCTCGTGATCGTCTGGGCGATGCTGAGCCCCGCGCCGGGCTGGTGGCATGCCGCCGTCTATTCGCTGTTCGTCGCCGCGATGGCCGCCGCCGCCTGGACCAGTCGCTTTCCGCGCTATCGTACCGGGGTCGGCGCGATGATGTTCCTTGCGAGCGATCTTTTCATCTTCGCCGGCGAGGGCGCCGTGCTGAGCAAGGACGTCACGATGTGGCTTGTCTGGCCGCTTTATTTCGGGGGACAGGCGTTGATCGCATGGGGCGTGGTCTCGACGCTGGCGCGCGAGGCGACGACGCGCTGAAAGGCGCGGAAGTCTGCGCAGCGTCACTCGAAAATCATGCTGATCGGTTTGGTTCGTCGCGGTTCGCGTTGCCGAGCGGCTTCGCGTTAAAGCGACAAAGGATTCGCATGTGCGCGTCCGAATTGTCTCCTTTTTGCGGGATGTCGTCCGGACGAAAGCGGATTTGTCGAGATCGGCGCTTTTCCAAAGTTCAGGAAAGTTCAGCCCTGTGGGCTCCGATCTGGACCACGCAATGCGGTGGGCGCGCGCAGTCGTGAGAAGACCGGCGGACCGCGTTTGTTCACTGAATGAAAGAGCCGGGATCGGCGCTGACATAGCCGGATATTGTAGGAAAGGCCTTTTTCGAGGGCCCGACGGGGTTGAGGCGAGGAGCCGTCTTTCAAATCTCGTGATGCTGAAACAAGTTCAGGGTGACGAAAGTAGAGACGTCGTCTTCCGGTCGCAAACTGGCCTGGCTTCCCACATCTTCGTCATCCCGGACTTGATCCGGGATCCATAACCGCTGCCGAAGCATGGACCCCGGATCAAGTCCGGGGTGACGAAAAAGGACAGCTAGCCCCAATCCGCAGCGTTCGATGTGATCCCCGGCGAAGGCCGGGGCCGATGCTGGGGCAGGGTGTTCGGTCATCTGGGTCCCGGCTTTCACCGGGGATAAGGGTGGGCGCGGCTCTCGGCCTTCATGCCTTTCCGGCGAGGAGGCGCGTCAGGCTCCGTCCCATGCGGCGATCGTCGTGCGGTGGAGCAGGCGGTCGTGGCCGTCGTAGCCGCCGGTCGCGCGATGGAGTAGCGAGCGATTGTCCCACATGATCAGCATGTCGGGTTCCCATTCGTGCGAATAGCGAAACTCCTCGCGCCCCTGCCACTGGATCAGTTCGTAGAGCAGAGGCAGTCCCTCGGCATCGTCCAGCCCGTCGAAACCGATGATGTAACCCGCACAGCCGAACAGGCCCTTGCGGCCGGTTTCGGGATGCTCGCGGACGAAGGGGTGGAGCTGTGTGTCGAGCGCCTCTTCGCCGGACCTTATGTCCATGCTGCGGTCCTTGTCGTTCGCGCCATACATGCCCGAGGGGGCGTAACCGGCGCGGGCGCTGTGGATCGCCTGCAGCCCCTCCACGCGCGCGCGCAGATCGGCGGGCATCGCGTCGAGCGCGGCGTGCTGGTTGGAGAATTCGGTATTGCCGCCGACGGGGGGGATGGTGATGCCGAACAGGCAGGTGCCGGCGGGCGGACGCGCCTGAAAGCTCCAGTCGCTGTGCCAGTTTTCGGCGAAGAGCGGCGCGGTCTCGTCCGCCTTGCGCTTTAATGCGATGATATGCTCGCGGCCCGGGATGGGGCGGATGAAGGGATCGTCGCCGAAGCCGCCGAAATAGCCGGTGAAGCGTTCCAGATCGTCTTCGTTCATCCGCTGCTGGGGGAAGGCGAGGACATGATGGTCGAGCCACGCGGCACGGATTTCGGCGATGCTGTCGGGGGTGAGCGGCCGGGTCAGGTCGACGCCGGTGACGCGCGCGCCGCAGGACTGACCGCTGGGGGTGATGGTTAGGGTCATGGGGCAATGCTGCCCCTGTTGGGGCGCGGGGTCAATCGGAAGGCGCGAGCCCCTGCGATGCCTGTTGCGGTGGGGCGCGGACGATCGATGTAGACGCGGCGGTCTTTTTTCACCATCCTGAGGTTCAGCCGCACCATTGGCCGGGCCGCACGACTGGCCGGAAAGGACGCTCCAGATGAAAATCCTGATGAAATTCGCGCTATTGTCCGGTCTTGGCCTGTCGCTTGCCGTCATGCCCGCGCAGGGTATCGCAGCCCTTCAGCAAGGCGGGAAGGCGCCCGACTTTACCCTGACCGCCGCGCAGGGCGGCAAGGAGTTCAGCCTGTCGTTGAAGCAGACCCTTCGGAACGGGCCGGTCGTGCTCTATTTCTTTCCCGCTGCCTTTACGCCGGGTTGCACGGTGGAGGCGCATCTGTTCGCCGAGGCGAACGGCCAGTTCAACCAGCTCGGCGCGCGCGTCGTCGGGGTGACCGCGGGTAATATCGATCGGGTCGCGGAATTTTCGCGGTCGGAATGCCGCGATAAATTTGCCGTCGCGGCCGATCCGGGCGCGAAGGTCGCGGCGAAATATGACGCCACGATGCAAACCGCCGACGGACGGACGCTGTCCAACCGGACGTCCTATGTCATCGCGCCCAACGGCACGATCCTGCTGAGCTACACCGACAGCAAGCCGCAGGCGCATATCGAAAAGACGATGGCGGCGGTGCGCGCATGGAATGCCAAGCGTCACTGATTAGCAGCAGATTTTGGGCGGAGAGTCGGGCAGGGCGCCGGCCACTGCGGCAGCGCCCCGTGCCCTAATCCCGCTTTTGCAGGCCGATCACCGCATGCATCGGAAGTTCCGCATAGATATGCGGAAACAGATCGCCTCCGCGCGCGGGTTCCCAGCGGATGGCGTCGCCGAGGAGGACAAGGTCGACCTCGGCGATCATCAAGCCACGCTGTCCCGTGAAATATTTGGCGATCGTCGCCTCGAGCTGTTCCGCGGTCGACAGGTGGATATAGCCGTCGGCGATATCCACCGGTGCGCCACGGAACACGCGTTCACGCTCGAAATCGGCCCATTGCTGGTGCGTCAGCACCTTGAAGGCCGTCGCGGCGGTCATTCCGACGGAGTCTCGGTCGGGGTCTCGGCTTCGGGAGCTTCGCCCGCATTGCCCTCGACCTCGCCCTCGGTTTCTTCTTCGTCGCTTTCCTCGATCAGCGCCGCCGAGACGACATGCTCGTCCTTGGCGACGTCGAACAGGCGCACGCCCGCCGAACCGCGCCCGATGACGCGCATCGAATCGAGGCCCATCCGGATCAGCTTCGCCTGGTCGGTGACGAGCATCAGCTGATGCACCTTGGTGGCGGGGAAGCTGGCCACGACCAGGCCGTTCCGGGCGATATTGTCGATGTTGGTGATGCCCTGGCCACCGCGGCCGGTGCGGCGATATTCATAGGCCGACGACAGCTTGCCATAGCCGTTGGCGCAGATCGTCAGGATGAACTCCTCACGCGCGGCGAGTTCGGCCATACGCTCGCCGTCGAGCGCGGGTTCATTCTCATTGTCCTTCCACGGCGCGGCGCGGAGATAGGCCTCGCGCTCCTCGCTGCTGGTGCCGACCTTGTGCAGGATCGACAGCGAGATGACCTCGTCGCCGGGGGCAAGGCGCATGCCGCGCACGCCCGTCGAGTTGCGGCTCTGGAATTCGCGGACGTCGTCGCCGGCGAAGCGGATCGCCTTGCCCTGGCGCGTCGCGAGCAGCACGTCGTCGCTTTCGTCGAGCAGTGCGACGCCGATCAGGCGGTCGTCCTCATCCTCGCCCTCGAACTTCATGGCGATCTTGCCGTTCGAGGGCACGTTGGTGAAGGCGTCCATGCTGTTACGACGCACATTGCCCTTTGCGGTTGCAAACATGACGTGCAGCTTGCCCCATTCGCCCTCGTCCTCGGGCAGCGGGAGCACGGTCGAGATGGTTTCGCCCTGCGCCAGCGGCAGCAGGTTGATCATCGGACGGCCGCGGGTGGCGGGGCCGCCCTCCGGCAGGCGCCACACCTTCATGCGGTAGACCTTGCCCGCGGTCGAGAAGAAGAGCACCGGCGTGTGCGTCGAGGTGACGAACAATTCGGTGACGACATCCTCGTCCTTCGTCGCCATGCCGGCGCGGCCCTTGCCGCCGCGGCGCTGGGCGCGGAAGGTGTCGAGCGGCGTGCGCTTGATATAGCCGTCGAGGGTGACGGTAACGACCATCTCCTCGCGTTCGATCAGATCCTCGTCGTCGATGCCGTCGGCGGCGGGCGCCACGAGCGTCTTGCGCGGCGTCGCGAATTCGTCGCGCACCGCGACCAGTTCTTCGCGCATCACGCCATAGAGTTTCGCACGGTCGGCCAGAATTGAAAGCAGCTCGGCAATCTCGTCCGCCAACTCGCTGAGTTCCTTGCCGATCTCGTCACGGCCGAGAGCGGTCAGGCGATGGAGGCGGAGGTCGAGGATCGCCTTCACCTGCGTTTCGGAGAGGCGATAGGTCGCGCTTTCCTCCATCTCGCCCTCGATCGCTTCGACGAGGCGGATGTAGGGGGCGATCTCACCGATCGGCCATTCGCGGGCGAGCAGCGCTTCGCGCGCGGCTGCCGGGCTGGACGAGCCGCGGATGATGCGGACGACCTCGTCGAGGTTCGACACCGCGACGACCAGGCCGAGCAAGATGTGCGCGCGGTCGCGCGCCTTGGCGAGCTCGAACTTGCAGCGGCGGGTGATCACCTCTTCGCGGAAGGCGATGAAGGAGGTCAATATGTCCTTCAGGCCCAGCATTTCCGGGCGTCCGCCACGGATCGCAAGCATGTTCGCGGGGAAGCTGGACTGCGCCGGGGTGTGGCGCCAGAGCTGGTTGAGCACGACTTCCGCCGTCGCGTCGCGCTTCAGCTCGATGACGACGCGCACGCCCTCGCGGTTCGATTCGTCGCGAATGTCGGCGACGCCCTCGATCCGCTTGTCGCGCGCGGCCTCGGCGATCTTCTCGACCAGGCCCGATTTGCCGACCTGGAAGGGAATCGACGTCAGAACAATCGATTGGCGGTCGTTGCGGCCTTCTTCGATGATGTGCGTCGAGCGCATCATGATCGAACCACGGCCGGTCAGATAAGCGTTCCGCGCACCGCCCTGGCCGAGCATCATCGCGCCGGTCGGGAAATCGGGGCCGGGGACGATCGCCATCAAATCTTCGAGCGTAATCGCGGGGTTATCGATCGTCGCGAGTGTCGCGTCGATGACTTCGCCCAGATTGTGCGGCGGGATGTTGGTCGCCATACCGACCGCGATGCCGCCCGCGCCGTTGACGAGCAGGTTCGGGAAGCGCGCGGGCAGCACCGTCGGCTCGTCGCGGCTCGCGTCATAGTTGGGCTGGAAGTCGACCGTGTCCTTGTCGAGGTCGCCCAGCAACACCATCGCAGTCTTGGCAAGGCGCGCCTCGGTGTAACGCATCGACGCCGGCGGATCGGGGTCCATCGAACCGAAATTGCCCTGACCGTCGATCAGCGGGACGCGCAGCGACCAGTCCTGCGTCATGCGCGCGAGCGCGTCGTAGATCGCGCTGTCGCCGTGGGGGTGATAGTTACCCATCACGTCGCCGACGATCTTCGCCGACTTCTTGTACGGACGACCCGGGACGAAGCCGCCTTCCTGTGCGGCGTAGAGAATGCGGCGGTGCACCGGCTTCAGGCCATCGCGTACGTCGGGCAGCGCGCGGCTGACGATCACGCTCATCGCGTAATCGAGATACGAGGTCTTCATTTCGTCGACGATGTTGATCGGCGAAACGCCGTCGTCCGACGGCTGCATAGGCGTATTTTCTTCGGTCAAAGCCCGGCCTTTTTTCTGCTTCTCGGGAGATCGATTTGGCCTAGCCCATGGGGGCAGGGAAGGCCAGCGATTCGGTCATTTTTCCGGAGATTTTTTATCGGTTGCGGATCGCCGAAATTGCCCGCTTCCACGCGGCTTTGCGTGACGTCATGATGCGCGACAAGCGGCTTGCCAATCGCGCCCTTCCGCCTAAAGCTGCGCGGCGATGATCGATTGCCTGCCTGGGGGGCGCCGGTGGCCCTGATCGCGCTGGTCGGTGCCAGCGAGACGCTGTCCGATGGCGGGCTGCGTGCGCTCGTCACGGTGGCGGGCGAGACGCTGCTCGAGCGGCAGGCGGCGCGCCTTGCCGACGTGGGCGTCACGCATCTTGCCGTTGCCGTCGCTGCCGTTCCGGCCGAGCTGCTGACAACCTGCGACCGCATTCGCCGCCGGGGAATGAAGGTGACGCCGGTGCGCGAGGCAGCGGACCTGGTCGCGCTTGTCGAGCCCGACGACCGGATCATCCTGGTCGCCGACGGCCTGCGCGCGAGCGGCACCCATTATGCGGCGATCGCCAAGCCCGGATCGCCGGCCATTCTGGTGACCGGCGACACGATGCTGACGCAAGGGTTCGAGCGGATCGACGCGACGCGCCGTTGGGGCGGACTCGCCGCGATTTCGCAGCCGATGGTCGCCGAGCTGGCGGCGATGCCCGGCGAATGGGACATGATGCTGACGCTGCTGCGCATGGCGGTGCAGTCAGGCGCGCGGCGGCTCTATTGCGAACCCGCGCTGTTCGAACAGGGCGAGATCGCGATCGTCGTCGACCGCCCCACCGCGGCGCTGATCGAGCAATCGAGCCTGCAGCAGGTCGAATATGGCGGGATGGGTCTCGGCCGCTCGGCGATCATGATGCCGCTGGTCAGGCTGGCCGGGCCCTTGCTTGTGAAGTCGCCGAAGACCGCGCGCTATCTGCCCTATATCACAGCGCTTTTATGGGTGGCGGTCGCCGCGCTTGCCGCAAGTGGATTGGCCGCGGCGGGCGCCCTCGTCGCGATCGTCGGCGGCCTTTGCCTTGCCGCCATGCGCTTCCTGTCGGCGTTTCGTGCCGAAAGCGCGGCGCAGGATCGGGTGCGCGACGTCATTCGGACATTCGGCTGGGCGGTGCTCGGCTTCTATCCCTGGCTGGTCTCGCTCGGCGGGCCCGACCATCTGATGCCGCGCTTTTCCGAAGCGGCGCTCGCGCCATGCCTCGCCGCGGCGATCCTGCTCGCGCGATGGCTGTACGAGGATTCGGGCGAGAAGCGCCGGTTCCACTGGCTGCTTCCCGACACCGACCAGGCATGGATCATGCTCGCGCCCGCGCTGATCTTCGATATTTCGACGCTGATGTTCGCAATCCTGCCGCTTTTGGCGCTGCTCCAGATATTGCTCTGGCTCCGTCTCGCGCGGCGGCGCGAAGCACGTTAATACAAAGCCCAAGCAAGGTTTAATGCCTATTAACTACATGCTGCTATCGCGAGCGTGCATGGCTGAATCCTTCTCCTCGCCGGGCATCGATCTGCCGTCGCCGACCCTGTCGGCGCGCCTGGGCGAGCTTGCCGTCTTTCTAGCGGCTCCGACCGCCGGCCGATTGACCGAGGAGCAGCGCGCGTTGTCGCTCGGCATCGCGCGGCGCCTTGTCGCGGCGGTCGCCGACGAACTGGATCCGGGGATCGACGGCGACGCGCTGTGGCGGGATTGGCTGGCGGCGGGTGTGCCGGCGGCCGAGCGGCTGACCACGGTCTGTTTCGCGCGCGCCGAAGAGCACCGTTGGCGCGAATATTCGGCGCAGCGCGTGACAACTCCCATTCCGCTGGAGGGCGTGGAAGAGGAGGCGCCGGTCGCCTCCGACATTCCGTCCGACATCGATCGCGCCTATCTGGCGCTTCAGATTGCCGACCGTCGGCGGTTCGATTCCTATGGCAATCCGTGCGTCGCACCCGCCGACGTGGATACAGGCCTGTTTCGCGCGCTCTTGCTGGATATCGCCGCGTGGCGATTGGCCCGGGTCGCAAAAGACGGCAAGCTCGCCGCCGATCTGGGCGAAGCCGTTCGCGCGGCGACCGAAGGACGAGATGCCGGTGCCGGGATCGATCGCGCCGCCAAAGCCTATCACGACCTGCTCGCCGGACAGGGAAAGCTCGCCGACGCCGCGACCGCGGCGATCACGCGCCACGATTGGGTGACGGTGATCGCGCTGTCGGCGGTTGCCGCCCGGCGTCCCTATGTCGACACCGCGCTTGCGCTGCTCAGTGCCGAGGCAGCGGTGCTGCCGTTCCTGCTCGCGCCGCTGAAACTCGACCGTGCGGCGTTGGCGCCGCTCGAGGCCTCGCTGGCGTTGCTCCCGGGCCGCGCTGTTTCGGGAGGCGCGGGCGATGGGTGAGCGGATCATTCACGGACGGATCGACCGTTCGGGCGCGCTGGTCAGCGCCGACGCACCGTTGTTGCGGTTGCAGCAGCGCGCAGGCGCCGGGATCGGAAAGCCGCTCGCATTGCCGCATCTGGCGCGGCTGGTTGCGCTGGCCCAGCGGCTGCAGCGCGATATCTCGCGCCCGCTCTACGCCGCCGACGACCATAGCGATATCCATGCTCTAGTCCGCGTGCTGCCCGACGAAGAGGGCGCGAACCTGGAAATCAGCGACTGGCGCGCCAGTGCGGTGACCGTTCCGCAGATGCCGCCGGTCGCCGAAACCGCGGTGCGGCCGCGTAGCTGGAGCTGGGAATGCGATCAGCAGCTTCGCGTCGTGGCGCTGCGCGAAGGGCGTGACGCGCCGCCGATCCCGGAGGATTGGGAAGCCTGTTCGCTGTCCGAGCTGTTCGAGCTGCAGCCCGATGAGGAGGGCGGCTTCCCGGTCCTGCGCGCGCTTGCGCGGCAATCGAGTTTCGAGGGGCAGCGCGTTCGCGCCGACGGTTCGGGCGATGCCCGTGTGGCCATGGTGCTGACGGGCGAGCCGCTGTTCGACGCGACCGGGCGGTTCACGGGTTTTCGCGGCACGGCGATCGTCGAGGAGCCCACGCAGAGCGAGCCCAATCATGTGCCGAACGGCGGCGCTCTGGTCGACCCGGCTTTCGGGTCGCTACCGCTGTCCGATCCGCAATTCGGCCGCCGCATCGATGGAGCGCTGCGCGGGCCGCTGAGCCGGATCATCGCGACAGCAGAGACGATTTCGGGACAGTTCGACGGGCCGATCCGCGCCGATTATGCCCGCTATGCCGGCGACATCGCACATGCCGGCCGCCATCTGCTCGGCCTGGTCGACGACCTGGCCGATCTGCAGAATATCGAGCGCCCCGGATTCAAGGCCGCCGCCGACGAGATCGACCTGGGTGACCTTGCGCGGCGCGCCGTCGGGCTGCTCGGAATGAAGGCCGAGGAAAAGGGCATCCGGATCGATGCCCCGCGCACCGACGACAAGATGCCCGCGACCGGCGAGTTCCGGCGCGTGTTGCAGGTCCTGCTCAACCTGCTGGGCAACGCGATCCGCTATTCGCCCGAGAATTCGCAGATATGGATCCGCGTCGACCGCGAAGGCGATCGCGCGAAGATCACGGTTGCCGACCAGGGGCAGGGCATTTCAAGCGAACAGCAGGCGGTGGTGTTCGAAAAGTTCGAACGCCTGGGCCGCACCGACAGCGGCGGTTCGGGCTTGGGCCTGTACATCGCACGCCGGCTGGCCCGCGCGATGGACGGCGACCTGGCCGTCGAGAGCGCGCCGGGACAGGGGGCACGCTTTACGCTGAGCCTCCCCGCACGGGATGTGGATTAGGCGTTTTGCCGAGATGAGAGCGGTGGTTTCTCGCTTCTTCCGCTTGCGGGAGGGCGCGGGCGACGATGTGTAAGTCTTCGCTGCTTGGATAGCGAGCAAGCTCGCAAGCCTCGCCGCCCCTCCCGCAAGCGAGAGGGAGTGGGAAGGCGTATAGGGGAGCATGTTGGCGTTGGAGGAATGCGCTTGTCCTCCACCGCATGCCATCGGTCGGTCGGGCAAAGAAAAAGGGGCCGCGGAACGGCCCCTTTTCCTGTTTCCGGTTTGGCGGCTTAGCGCTTGTCGACCGGAATGAATTCGCGGTGCGTCGGCCCGGTGTAGAGCTGGCGCGGACGGCCGATCTTCTGCGCGGGGTCCGAAATCATTTCGTTCCACTGCGCGACCCAACCGACGGTGCGGGCAAGGGCGAAGAGAGCGGTGAACATCGTCGTCGGGAAGCCGATCGCCGAGAGGATCACGCCCGAATAGAAGTCGACGTTCGGGAACAGCTTCTTCTCGACGAAATAGCTGTCGTTGAGCGCCATTTCCTCGAGCTGCAGCGCAACCTCGAACACCGGGTCGTTGACCTTGAGTGCGTCGAACACTTCGCGCACGGTCTTCTGCATCACGGTCGCGCGCGGATCGTAGTTTTTGTAAACGCGGTGACCAAAGCCCATCAGGCGGAACGGATCGTCCTTGTCCTTCGCGCGGGCGATATATTCGGGGATGCGTTCCGGGCGGCCGATTTCGCGCAACATGTTGAGCGCGGCTTCGTTCGCGCCGCCGTGCGCGGGGCCCCACAGGCAGGCGATGCCGGCCGCGATGCACGCAAAGGGATTGGCACCCGACGAGCCGGCGAGGCGGACGGTCGAGGTCGACGCGTTCTGCTCATGGTCGGCATGCAGGATGAAGATGCGGTCGAGTGCGCGTTCGACGGCGGGCACGACCTCATATTCCTCGGCGGGAACGCCGAAGGTCATGCGCAGGAAGTTGCCGGTGTAGCTGAGATCGTTGCGCGGATAGACGAACGGCTGACCGATCGAATATTTATACGCCATGGCGGCGATCGTCGGCATCTTTGCGATCAGGCGATGGCTCGCGATCATGCGCTGGTGCGGATCGTGGATTTCGGTCGAGTCGTGGTAGAAGGCCGAGAGGGCGCCGACGACGCCGCACATGACGGCCATCGGGTGCGCGTCGCGGCGGAACCCGCGATAGAAGGTCGCGAGCTGTTCGTGCAGCATCGTGTGGCGCGTGATCGTATTGTCGAAATCGGCCAGTTCCTGCGCGTTGGGCAGTTCGCCGTTCAGCAGCAAATAGCAGGTTTCCATGAAGCTGGAATGTTCGGCCAGATCGCCGATCGCATAGCCGCGGTGAAGGAGAACGCCTTCGTCGCCGTCGATATAGGTGATCTGCGATTCACAGCTCGCGGTCGACGTGAAGCCGGGATCGTAGGTGAAGGCGCCCGTCTGGGCATAAAATTTGCGGATATCGACGACATCGGGGCCGACCGTGCCCTTGAGCACGGGATTGTCGACGGTGGTGTCGCCCAGGGTGATCTTTGCAGTATCGGTCATATTCTTCCCCTGTAGTGGCGGCGGGAGACGTTGCGGTTACGCCCCTGCCGGATAATTGTGCGCTGCGTCAAGTCGCGCCAGGCTCGCGTCGCGCCCGAGCAGCAGTAACACGTCGAAAATCCCCGGAGATACCGTCCGTCCGGTCAGCGCGGCGCGCAGCGGTTGCGCGAGTTTGCCGAGCCCGACTCCGGCCGACTCGCTCGTCTCGCGAACGGCGGCCTCGATGTCTTCCGCGCTCCAGTCGTTCAGGCCGCGCAGCTTTTCGGTGACGCTGGCGAGCACTCCCTCCGGCGCGTCCCTTAGCACCTGCGCCGCCTTTTCGTCCACTGCGAGCGGCAGCGTCTCGAAGAGGAAGAGCGCGCCTTCGGCGATCTCGTCCAGCGTCTTGGCGCGGGGCTTCAGCGATTCCATCGCGCGGGCCAGAAGATCGCGGTCGGCAGCGTCCAGCGCGCGCCCGACGAGCGTTTCGACGCGCGGCGAGACAAGGTCGGCCAGCCGCGCATTGTCGGCTTCACGAATATAATGGCCGTTCAGATTTTCCAGCTTCTTGAAGTCGAAGCGCGACGGCGATCGGCCGACATGGTCGAGGTCGAACCATTCGACCGCCTGTTCGCGGCTGATGATCTCGTCATCGCCGTGCCCCCAGCCGAGCCGCAGGAGGTAATTGTTCACCGCCTCCGGCAGATAGCCCATCTCGTCGCGATAGGCGTCGACGCCCAGCGCGCCGTGGCGCTTCGACAGCTTGGCACCGTCGGCGCCGTGGATCAGCGGGACATGGGCATAAACCGGCTCGCGCCACCCCATCGCGCGGATCAGAGCGAGCTGCCGAAAGGCATTGTTGAGATGGTCGTCGCCGCGGATCACGTGGGTGATGCCCATATCGTTATCGTCGACGACGACGCTGAGCATATAGGTCGGCGTGCCGTCGCTGCGCAGCAGGATGAAATCGTCGAGTTCGGCGTTCTGGACCGTAACCTCGCCCTGGACGCGGTCGGCGATCGTCACTTCGCCTTCCTGAGGCGCCTTGAGGCGCAGGACGTGCGGAACCGAGGGGTCGCCGTCATCACGGTCGCGCCACGGGCTGCGGACGCGGAAGGGAATGCGCTTTTCCTGCGCCTCGGCACGCATCGCGGCGAGTTCGTCTTGCGTCAGGTAACAGCGATAGGCCTCACCCTTCGCCAGCAGCTCGTGCGCGACTTCGGCATGGCGCGGGGCGCGTGCGAACTGAAAGACGGTCTCGCCGTCCCAGTCGAGGTCGAGCCACTGCATCCCGTCGAGAATCGCGTCGATCGCGGCGTCGGTCGATCGCGCCCGGTCGGTATCCTCGATACGCAGCAGGAATTTTCCGCCGTGGTGGCGCGCGAACAGCCAGTTGAACAGCGCGGTGCGGGCGCCGCCGATGTGCAGATATCCGGTCGGGGAGGGGGCGAAGCGCGTCACGACGGCGGAGCCGGTCACTTCAGCCAAATTGGTCGGGGTTTCGGTTGCCACTATGGCCTCTTTCACTCAACGTTTCCGCCGCGGCGGGCGGCTTGGTCCGCCCGGATGGGCGGAGGACAGGGCAGCCCCCTAGCATGGCGACAAGGCTGCTTCAAACGCCCATTGGCCTGCGCGCGGCGACGCGGCTGCACCGCCTTTTCGGCACGATCGAAGCGCGACTCGACACCGAGCGCGAGCGGATCGGCCTGTGGCTTCCGGTCGCGTTGGGCGCGGGGATAGCGGCCTGGTTCGCTCTGCCGACGGCGATGCACTGGACGGGGCTGTTGCTGTTGCTGGGCGGAGGGATGCTCGGCGGCCTGCTGTTGGGATGGCATAGCCGGACGGGGCGGATGATTGCGGCCGGATGCGGCGTGATGGCGCTCGGCGTGCTGTTGATATGGGCGCGGGCGCTGTGGGTTGCGGCGCCGGTGCTCGCGCAGCCGGTCTCGACGGCTTTTTCGGCGGTGGTGGAACAGGTCGAGCCGCTGCCGGCCAAGGGCGAGGCGCGGCTCATCCTGCAGCCGCTGGAGCGCGACGACCTGCCACCGCGGGTGCGGGTGACTTTGCAGGGCGAGCTGGGTCAGGATATCGTGCCGGGCGAGCGGATCGGGCTGCGCGCGCGCCTGATGCCGCCGCCGGCGGCGAGCCTGCCGGGCAGCTATGATTTCGCACAACGCGCGTGGTTCGATCGCATCGGGGCGGTGGGAACGGTGCTGGGTGAGGTGTCGCGTGCATCGGACGCGGGCGCGAGGCTTGGGGATCGGCCACTGCGCGCGCGGCTGAGCGCGCATATTCACGAACGGATTGCAGGGTCGCCCGGCGGCATCGCGGCGGCTTTCGTCACCGGCGATCGGGGCGCGATCTCGCCCGAAGACGAAGAGGCGATGCGGCGCAGCGGGCTGGCGCACCTGCTTTCGATCAGCGGGTTGCACGTTACGGTAGTGATCGGCTTTGCCATGGCTTTCGCGATGCGCCTGCTGGCGCTCAACCGCCGCGTCGCGCTCGCCGGACTGGTCCTTCCGATCGCGGCTGCGGCGGGCGCGCTGGCGGGGGCGGGCTATACTTGGCTTGCGGGCGCCGAGGTGCCGACGCTGCGTTCGTTGATCGCCGCTCTGTTGGTGCTCGTCGCCTTCCTACTGGGGCGCGAGGCGTTGACCCTGCGGCTGGTCGCGGCGGGAGCCCTGATCGTGATGGTCTGGCGCCCCGAGGCGCTGGTCGGGCCCAGCTTCCAGCTCAGCTTCATGGCGGTCACCGCCATCGTCGCGCTGCACGAGAGCCGCACGATGCAGCGCTTCCTTGCGCAGCGCGAGGAACCGCTGGTGCTGCGATGGTCCCGTGGTCTCGGCGGGCTGCTGATCACCGGTATCGTCGTCGAGGTGGCGCTGGCACCGATCGCACTGTTCCATTTCCACAAGGCGGGGCTCTATGGCGCGCTGGCGAACGTCGTCGCGATCCCGCTGACGACCTTCGTGGTCATGCCGGCGGAGGCGCTGGCGTTGTTCCTCGACAGTATAGGCCTGGGCGCGCCCTTCTGGTGGGTTACCGAACAGGCATTGAGCTTGCTCATCGGCATAGCGCATCGCGTCGCGGATACTCCCGGCGCGGTCGCGACCCTGCCGCGTTTCCCGCCGACGGGCTTCGCATTGGCGGCGTTGGGCGGGCTGTGGATATTGATCTGGTCGATGCGCTGGCGCTGGTGGGGAGCGGTGCCGTTGCTGGCCGGCATGGCGGTGCTGATGATTCAGCCGCGCCCCGATCTGCTGATCACCGGCGATGGCCGAAATGTTGCGGTGGCGCGACCCGACGGCAGCTATGCGCTGCTTCGCGACCGGGCGGGGGATTTCGTGCGCGATACGATGAGCGAGGCGGCGGGGATCGACACGCCGCTGGGCGCGCTTGCCGATCTGGAGCATGTCGAGTGCAACGCCGATTTCTGCCGTTGGCGGCAGGGCGGACGGGTCGTCCTGGCGTCGCGCGGGCGCGACCGGATCGAGGGACGCGAGATTGCCGCTGCCTGCGCAGCCGCCGATGTCGTTATCAGCGACCGATGGTTGCCGAGAGAATGCGTCGGGCGTTGGCTGACGATCGATCGTGACAGCCTGGCGGCAAGCGGCGGGCTAGCCATCTACCTTGACGGTAAAGCGAGGCTTGGCGGTAAAGCGAGGGCCGTCGCGACGCTGAAGGCGGGCGACGGCCATCCGTGGCGCAACGCGCCGGGCGTCAGTGGTAACGACGAAGCAATCCCGAAAGCCGCCCCTGGACGATGACGCGCTCGGCCTCGTATCGTTGCGGCTCGTAGGCGCTGTTTGCGGGGTCAAGCCGGACCATCTTGCCCTCGCGGCGGAAATATTTGAGCGTCGCGTCCTGCCCATCGACGAGCGCGACGACGATATCGCCTTCGCGCGCGGTGCTGGCCTTCTGGATCAGCGCATAGTCGCCGTCGAAGATGCCGGCCTCGACCATCGAGTCCCCCGACACCTCGAGTGCATAATGTTCGCCGGCGCCAAGCAGCGCGGCGGGAACCGCGAGCTGGTTATGATCCTCGAACGCCTCGATCGGCACGCCCGCCGCGATCTTGCCGTGCAGCGGTACCTCGATGATGTCGTTCGCGGCGATCGGCTTGAGCGCGGGGGTGGGCTTGCGGAGCGGAACGATATTGTCGCGATCGCTGCGCGCGGCCGTCTTTGCCGCCTCCGGCACCTTCAGAACTTCCAGAGCGCGCGCGCGATTGGGAAGGCGACGAAGAAAACCCCTTTCCTCCAAAGCGCTTATCAGGCGATGTATGCCCGATTTCGATTTCAGGCCCAGAGCCTCCTTCATCTCCTCGAACGACGGCGAAATGCCGCTCGCGTCGAGACGCTGCTGGATGAAGTGGAGCAGTTCATGCTGCTTCGCGGTCAACATCGGTCAATCTCCATGATGTCATTTCCGGACATAGGGAGAACGATAGTGGAACAAAGAGGAACTTGTCAAGCGATCGCGATATAATCGACCTGCTCGCCCGCCGCGCGCGGCGGTGCGCCGATTTCGCGGATCAGCAGCGCGTTGGCGTCGGCAAGCGGGACGGTGCGGCCGCTGTCCTGCCCGTCGAAGACGGTGATCGTGCCGCCATCGAGTCGCGCGCGCAGATAGTCGCGGCGCGTTCCCCCCGAGCCAAGCGGTGCGGCCAACATGGCCTGCCGGACCGGTGGCAGCGGCGCGCGCGCGCCCGCAAGATGGCGGACCAACGGAAGCAGGAACAGCGTCGCCGTGACGAAGGCGGAGGAAGGATTGCCGGGCAGGCCGAGCAGCACCGCATCACCGATCGTGCCGGCGATGAGCGGCTTGCCGGGCTTCATCGCGATCTTCCAGAAATCGATGCGTCCGCCGGCATCCTGCAGCGCGTCGCGAACATGGTCGTGATCGCCGACCGACGCGCCGCCGACGGTCACGATGACGTCGTGACGTCGCGCCAGGTCCTTGAGTATACGCGATAATAAGGTTCGGTCGTCGCGGACGTGGAGCGGCAAGCCGAGGTCGGCGGGTTCGCCGGCGAGCATCGCGGCGAGCATGGCGCCGTTGCTGTCGGGGATCTGGCCGGGCGCGAGTTCATGACCGGGCTGTACCAGTTCGTCGCCGGTCGTCAGGATCGCGACGCGTGGACGCGTACCGACCGAGAGCTGCGGCGTGCCGCTCATGATCGCAGCCGCGATCGTGCCGGGCGTGAGGCGGGCGCCCGCAGCGACGAGGGTCTCGCCGGCGGCGAAGTCGCTGGCGCGAGCGCGAATATGCTGGCCGGATTCGATTGTGTCGCCGGTATTCAGCCGCAATTGCGCGCCGTCAGCGGCGACATCCTCCTGCATGATGACCGTGTCGCCGCCCTCCGGCAGCATTGCTCCGGTGAATATCCGCATGGCTTCGCCCTTGCCGAGCGGAATGGCGGGAACACTGCCGGCGGCGCTTTCGCCGGAGATCGCCCATGGACCGGGGAGGTCGGCAAAACGGACGGCATATCCGTCCATGGCCGATAATGGTGCAGCGGGCTGGTCGCGCAACGCGATTACGTCCTGCGAAATGTAACGCCCAACCGCTTGAGAATAATAGATGGTTTCCGATGCCAGCGGTTCATGGAGCGCGAACAGCCGCGCCCGTGCTTCCTCGACCGGCAGCAGGCCGCTCATCCCGCGCGCCATTCGCCCGAACGACCGCCGCTCTTTTCCAGAAGGCGGATATCGCCAAGGATCATCGCGCGGTCGAGCGCCTTGGCCATGTCGTAGAGAGTCAGGAGAGCAACCGACGCGGCGGTCAGCGCCTCCATCTCCACGCCGGTCGGACCCATCGTCGCGGCGGTGGCGCGAACCGAGATGCCGTCGGATTCCCATTCGAATTCGACCGACACCTTCGTCAGGGCAATCGGATGGCAGAGCGGGATCAGGTCGGCGGTGCGCTTCGCGGCCATGATGCCTGCGATCCGTGCGGTCGACAGCACGTCGCCCTTGGGCGCGTTGCCGGTGCGGATCGCCTCGAGCGCCTGGGCGGACATGCTTATTCGGCCGCCAGCGATCGCGCGCCTTGCGGTCGCGGCCTTGTTGCCGACATCGACCATATGCGCCGCACCCGTATCATCGAGGTGCGTCGGGCGCGTCATGCGGCGGTGCCCGTCAGCAAGGTCCGCGTTGCCGCCGTGACGTCACTTTGGCGCATCAGGCTTTCGCCGACGAGGAAGGAGAACACGCCGCTTTCCGCCAGTCGCCGGCAATCTTCATGGTTCGCGATGCCGCTTTCGCCGACGAGCAGGGTTCCCGGTGGAACCAGCTTCGCAAGCCGCTCGGTCACCGCGAGGTCGGTTTCGAAGGTGCGGAGGTCGCGGTTGTTGACGCCGATCAGACGCGAACGAAGCTGCGACAGCGCGCGGTCGAGTTCGGCCTCGTCATGGACTTCGACAAGGACGTCCATGCCGCGCTCGATCGTCGCGGCCTCTATCTCGCGCATCGCGCCATCGTCGAGCGCGGCGACGATGATCAGGATGGCATCGGCGCCGATCGATCGCGCTTCGGCCACCTGCCACGGGTCGATCATGAAGTCCTTGCGAAGGACGGGGAGGTCACAGGCGGTGCGCGCCGCGATCAGAAATTCCTCATGCCCCTGGAAATAGGGCGCATCGGTGAGCACCGAGAGGCAGGCAGCGCCGCCGGCGGCATAGGCGCGCGCATGATCCGCAGGATCGAAATCCTCGCGAATCAATCCCTTGGATGGCGAGGCTTTCTTGATCTCCGCGATCAGGCCGAAGCCGCCGTCGTCGATCTTCGCTTGCAGCGCCGCCTGAAAACCGCGCGGCGCGCCGGCATCGATACGGTCGAGGTCGGCGATCGAATAGGCCTGCCGCCGGGTCGCGACCTCTTCAGCCTTGGTGGAGAGGATTTCGGTGAGCTTGTTCATTTATAGGCGATCCAGCAATTGAGGAGCGCGTTGGCAAGCCCCTTGTCGATCGCTTCGGCAGCTTCCTCGACGCCGTCGATCAGATTTTCGGCCGCGCCTGCGACAACCAGCGCCTCGGCGGCATTGTACAGCACTGCGTCGCGATAGGCGCCGCGCTCGCCCTGGAGGAGGCTACGGAGCGCGGCGGCATTTTCCTGCGCGTCACCGCCCCGGATCGCCGCAATCGGATGCGTTGGCAGGCCGGCGTCGGCGGCGACGCTGCGCTGCATCCGGACTCCTTCGGGCGTCACCACGGCAACCTCGTTGCCGCCAGCGAGTGACAGTTCGTCGAGCCCCTCATCGCCCGAAATCACGCGCGAATGCTCGGTGCCAAGGCGGTGCAGCGCCTCGGCGTAGACGGGGACATAGGCGGGACGGGCGATGCCGACGAGTTGGCGCGAAACCCGCGCTGGATTGGCCAGCGGTCCCATCAGGTTGAAGATGGTGCGGCGACCGATGGCTTTTCGGATCGGCATCATCCGACGCAGGGCCGGGTGATGATGCGCCGCGAACAGGAAGCATATGCCCAGGTCGGCGAGTTGCGCCTCCGCCATCCGGGCGGCGCGCTCCATGTCGAGGCCAAGGGCTTCGAGCGTGTCGGCAGCCCCAGACTTTGAAGAAGCGGCACGATTTCCGTGCTTTGCAACAGGAACCTCGCAGGCCGCGACGACGATCGCGACCGCGGTGGAAACGTTGAGCGTATGGTGGCCGTCGCCGCCGGTGCCGCAGACGTCGATTGCGCCCGCAGGGGCGTCGATCGGGATCATGCGCTCGCGCATCGCTTTCGCGGCGGCGGCGATTTCGACCATCGTTTCGCCGCGATCGGAAAGCGTGATCAGAAATTCGGTAATCGCCTCGTCGCTGGCGCCGCCGTCGAGCATCGTCGCGAAGGCATCCGACGCCTCGTCATGATCGAGCAGGACCGCCGGATCGGGAAGCGGGCCGAAACGGCTCATGCCGCCTGTCGCGCCGCAACCGGCAATCCAGCAAGTGCCAGGAAGTTCGCCAGCATCGCGTGGCCATGTTCGGTCGCAATGCTTTCGGGGTGAAACTGAACCCCGTGGATCGGCAGGTCGACGTGGCGGAACCCCATGACCGCGCCGTCGTCGCTGGTCGCGTTGATCGCCAGGCAGGCGGGAATGTCGACGACCTCAAGGCTGTGATAGCGCGTTGCGGTGAGCGGCGAGGGCAGGTCGGTGAACAGGCCAGTGCCATCGTGGCAGACGGGCGAGGTCTTGCCGTGCATCAGGTGGCCGCGCTGGACCGTGCCGCCGAAATGCTGGCCGATCGCCTGATGACCCAGGCACACACCGAGCAGCGGCCGCCGCGCCTCCGCACAGGCGGCGACGAGGTCGAGGCTGACGCCCGCCTCGTTCGGGGTGCAGGGGCCGGGCGAAATGAGAAAGGCTGCGGCATCGGTCGCGAGCGCTTCGGCGGCAGTCAGCGCGTCGTTGCGTTCGACGCGGACCTCTGCGCCCAACTCGATCAGATAATGAACGAGGTTGAAGGTGAAGCTGTCGTAATTGTCGATGACGAGGATCATGGCGGCGCACTAACGGTTTTGCGGGGCTGGGGGAAGGGATAGAAGCTTTCGGGCTCCCAAACCCACCTTTGCGGCCTTTCAGCCAGCCATGCGCACCACGATCTTGCCCTTGGCGTGCCCGGATTCCAGATACGCCATCGCTTCATCGATCGCATCGAAGGGAAAGACGCGGTCGATGACGGGCTCCAGCCGTCCCTCTTCGACAAGTCGCGCAAGCTCGCCGAGTTCGGCGCCGCTCGGATGCATGAAGAGATAGCGATAGGTGACGTCGTGGCGGCGGGCGCGAGCACGCAGGCCAAAGCTTGCGAACCAGAAAAGCGCGGCGAGCAAGGCGCCGCGTTCCAGATCCTTTCGCGCGGTGACGGGTTCGGGCATCCCCGCGACCGACACGACCATGCCGCCGGGCTTTACGACGCCAAAGGCCTTGTCGAGTGTATCGCCGCCGATCAGGTCGAAGACGCCGTCCATGTCGCGCACCGCGTCCTCGAAGCGCTGCGTCGTATAGTCGATCACCACATCGGCGCCGAGCCGCTCGACAAGCGCGCGACCGCGGGGCGAGGCGGTCGTCGTCACCTCGGCGCCCAGCCATTTGGCGATCTGGATCGCGAAAGTGCCGACCCCGCCCGCGCCGCCGGGAATGAACACGCGACTGCCGGGTTGCAGCCGAAGTTCGTCGCGTAGCGCCTGAAGCGCGGTCAGCCCCGCGAGCGGGATGCCCGCCGCGGTTTCGAAATCGATCGAGGCGGGCAGGGGGGCGAGATGGTCGGCGGGCACTGCGGCATATTCGGCGAACGCGCCCATGCGATCCTTCGGCACCCGCGCGAACACGCGGTCGCCGGGCTTGAAGGCGGTTACGCCCTTGCCGCAGCTTTCGACGGTGCCGGCCAGCTCGTTGCCCATGACGACGGGCAGGTCGTAGCGCTGCACGACCTTCAGCATGCCGTCGCGGGTCTTGAAGTCGACGGGATTGAGGCCCGCCGCGTGCACGCGTACCAGCACGTCGTCTTGTCCGGGCGCGGGGCGCGAAACGTCCTGCAATCCGGTCGTTTCGGGGCCGCCGTAGCGGTTCAGAAGAAAGGCTTTCATACCGGCTACTCCGCCATCAGCTTGGCAAGATCGTCCTTCCAGAATTTGGCCCAGGTGTGCGTGCCGTGACCCTTGGTTTCCGGGCTCGCGGGGATGAGGATGTAGCGCGCGCGGGGCATGCGCTTCATCGCGTCCTGCGGGTAGCTGTAGCCTGGCGGATTGATGAAATCGTCGGCCGAATTGATCCACAGCACCGGCACCTGGATCTTTTCCAGGTTCGGCCAGGGATTGTAATTGCGCGACGAATCGAGCTGATAGATGGTGTCGTTCGCGTCGTTGCGGCCAAAGGTGCGGGCGAATGCCTCGTCCTTGTATTTCTCCGCCGCGATGCGGGTCGGATATTGCGCCTGCAGCGCATAGGGATTCGCGCCTGCGATCATGGTGAGCGACGCCGCGGTGCGCAGCCCGCCGAGCGGTGGGTCGGTGTAATTCCCGTCCTTCCACAACGGATCGGCCTTGATCGCGTCGATCGAGAGCGTGCGCCACATGCGGTTTTCGCCCGCGATCTCGATCGGCTGGCAGGCGAAGGGCGCGAGTTTCTCCGCGAATCCGGGGTGCGTTTCGCCCCACACGAACGCGTGCATGCAGCCCATCGAGGTGCCGAGGATGAGCTTCAGCTTCTTTACGCCGAGCGCTTCGGTCAGCATCCGGTACTGGGCGGAGACCATGTCATCATAATCATAGCGCGGGAATTTCATCCGCAGCCCATCGCTCGGCTTCGACGAACCGCCATGGCCGATGCTGTCGGGCAGGATGACGTAATATCTGCTGGTGTCGAGAAGCTGTCCGGGACCGAACAGTTCGTTCGCGAACTGTGGCTGAAAAAACTGCTTTCCCGTCCCGCCGGTGCCGTGGAGGATCATCACGGCGTTGGTGACATTGCCCTGGCGGTCGCGCTGCGGTTTGCCGAGCGTCGTATAGTGCATCTTCAACTCGGGCAGCTTTTCGCCGGTGCGGAAGCTGAAATCCTTGAGAATCGCGTCGCCTTCGACGGCGCCCGCGACGGTTTGGGCATGAGCTGTCGCCGCGCCGGCGAGCAGGAGGGCGAGGGGGGCGAGGTATTTGAGCATGGCGGGAAGCTAATCCCTGCGGCGCACCGAGACAAGGATCAGCGGGCCGAGAGGATAGCGTGCGTCGAGGCGGCGGTGCGCCGGGTCCCAGAGCGCCGACACCGTGCCGTCGAGAAAGAGCGCGTCGCGCGCGCCAGCATGATCGCGCATCAGCCGGGCGAGCGTGCCGAAGGACACGGGTTCGTCGGAAATGACGAAATGCGCCGCGCCCGCCTTGTCGACGCCGACGGCGTTGCGGATTTTGAGCGATGTCCCCTCGGCGGCGATCCTTGGGTGCAGCTTGCCGTCGATCAGCAGCATGGGGCCCGACTGCGTGCCGAACCAGGGACGCGAAGCGATCTTCGTGGCGAAATCCTCGCTGGTCATCACGCGCCACCGACCGTCGGCGTCGCCGAAGAAGACCCCGTTTGGCTTGAGATAGAAATTGCCGGCCGCGTCGCGCGTATTCAGCGGATAGAGGCGCTCGCCATTCTGGGCATAATAGCCGATCGGTCGGCTCGCGACATCGTACATGCCGCCATTGACCGCAAAGGCGACGTCGCGGGTGTCGATATCGGCCGCCAATCGCGCGAAACCGCGATAGATGACGCCGTCCGAGCCGGTGATCCTGGTGTCGATCCGATGCTTGCCGGGGATAGCGATGCATTCGGTGAAGCGCTTGCCCTCGAAGGAAATCGCCTTGCAGGCCGTCGCCACGCCTGGCGTCGCGGGCCGTCCGGCGTATTGAATGACGATGTAGCCCGCCGCCAGGGTAACCGCGCCGACAACCGCCAGCGCGGCGCGTTTCACTGACCGTAGCCGGGCGTGCCGGCCAGCCGCACCGCCTCGCGCGCGGCGGCGAAGAGCGCGCCGGCCTTTGCCTCGCATTCGCGCTGTTCATAAGCGGGGTCGCTGTCGGCGACGATGCCGGCACCCGCCTGGACGTGCATTTCGCCGTCCTTCACGATCGCGGTGCGGAGGACGATGCAGCTGTCCATATTGCCGTCGGGCGCAAAATAGCCGACCCCGCCAGCATAAGGCCCGCGCGCGTCGGCTTCCAGCTCGGCGATGATCTGGCAGGCGCGTACTTTCGGCGCGCCGCTGACGGTGCCGGCCGGAAAGCCCGCGAACAATGCGTCGATCGCATCCTTGTCCGGCGCGATGCGCCCGATGACGTTCGACACGATGTGCATGACATGGCTGTAGAATTCGACCGTATAGCTGTCGGTGACGGCGACGCTGCCGCCGATCGCCGCGCGGCCGACGTCGTTGCGGCCGAGGTCGAGCAGCATCAGATGCTCGGCGCGTTCCTTCGGGTCGGCAAGGAGCGATTCGCGGTTTTCGACGTCTTCCGCACCGGTGCGGCCGCGCGGACGGGTGCCGGCGATGGGGCGGATCGTGATCTCGCCATCGCGAACCCGGACCAGAATTTCCGGCGAAGAGCCGATGATCGCGAAACCGGGGAGGTCGAGGAAATAGAGAAAGGGCGACGGATTGATCCGCCGTAGGGCGCGATAGAGGTCGAAGGGCGGCAAATCGAATGGGGTCGAAAAGCGCTGCGACAGCACGACCTGAAAAATATCGCCCGCCGCGATATATTCCTTTGCCGCCGCTACCATGTCGGCGAACTCGGCGGGTGTCGTTGCCGGATTGGGCACGATGTCGGTGGGCAGCGTCTCGGTCGTGGCACGGTCGGCATGCGCGCTGGCAGTCGACAAGCGTGCTGCGATGTCGTCAAGCCGTTCCTGTGCCGTTTCGATCGCGCGGTCGATCGGTGCCTGTGCATCGGGCCAGATAGGCGCGATCAGGAAGAGTTCGTCCGCGAGCCGGTCGAAGACGAGGATCGTCGTCGGGCGCACGAACACCATATCGGGCAGACCCAGTCCCGCGCCCGGCGCCCGCGGAATCCGTTCGACCAGCCCGATCGTTTCATAAGCGAAGAAGCCGACGAGGGTGGCCAGCGCCTTGGGCAAACCCTCCGGAACATCGAACCGGCATTCGGCGACCAGATCGCGCAAGGCCTGCAGTGCGCCCGTCCCAACCGGTTCGAACGCATCTCGGTCGCGGCGCCAGTCGCGGTTGATCCGCGCGGCATCCCCGGTCACTTCGAAAAGCAGGTCGGGGTCGAGCCCGATCAGACTGTAACGCCCACGCGTCTCGCCGCTTTCGACCGATTCGAGAACCCAGTCGCCGCGGCCGGGCTCGATCAGCTTGAGCGCCGCCGATACCGGTGTTTCGATGTCGGCGATAAGCCGCTGCCAGACGACCGCACCGCGACCGCCGGCCAGCGCTTCGAGCGCCGTCGCTCTGCCTTCCAGGCTCACGCCCTTATTCGTTGACCGGCGAGTTGCCGGTCAGCTCTTTGCGGAGCTGCTCGACCAGATCCTTGTTGATCTTCACGCCGACGCGGCGCTTCGCTTCGCCGGCGAATTGTTCGACAAGCTCGTTGCCGAAGGCCGGAGCCAGAGGCTGCGCGAGTGCGGCGACGCGACCGGGTTCGATGTCCTTCGGGTTGGGGCGATCGACTTCGCCAAGGGCGATGACCATCCAGCCCCGATTGCCGGGAATTTCCAACGTCTTGACGCTGTCCTTGGCCATCGAGAAGAGTAGGGCGAGTTCGGGCGGGACGGGCTTTCCATCCTTGCCGAGTTCGCCGCGCCGTCCGCCGATCGTCTGCACGCCGGCATTGGGGCCGTTGGCGCCGGCCGCTTCGGCAAAGCTCTTGCCGCTTTCGACGGCCTTGACGATCGCGCGCGCCTTATCGCGGGCAACCTTCTGTCCCTGGGCGAAGCGCCAGTCGCTGAGCAACTCGCCGCGAATCTCCGCGAAAGGCGGAGGCGCGGCCGCGACGATCGACTTCACCGAATAGACGGCGAACTTCTCATTCTCGACCAGCGTGGCGATATGGCCTTCACCTTCCTCGCCGCTCTGGAAGGCCGAGCTGATCATGGGCGCGAGTTCGGCCGCGGGCGCAAAGCCCGGCGTTCCGGGAGCGCGACCGCTAGGCAACAGAGCCGGCGTCTGCTCGACCTTCAGCTTGCGATCGGCGGCGATTTCCTCGATCGACGCGCCGCTGTTCACGGCGTCCTGGATCGCGTTGTAATAATCGACGATCGCCTCGTTCGCCTTGTCCTTGACGAGCTCGGCACGGATTTCTGGGGTCGCGTCGGCCAGGCTGCGCGCCGGATTAGCGGTCACGCTTTCGACGCGAGCGACGACCCAACCGAGGCCTGCCTGCGTGGGGCCGACGACATCGCCGCGCTTGGCGGCGAAGCCCGCTTTCGCGACTGCGTCGCTGCTCGTTGCGGCAAATGCCGACTGGGTGAGTTCGCTGGTGGTCGAAGCCGAAAGGCCCACCGACTGAGCCGCGGCGGCAAGGGTGGCGCCGCCGCGAACCTTGGCCGCAATACCGTTCGCCGTCGCCTGATCGGGTGCGATCACCTGCGCAAAGCGGCGGGTTTCGGTTGCCGCATATTGCGCGGCATTGGCCTTGTAGACCTTGGCGATTTCGGCGTCGGTGATGGTCGGAACCGGAACGGCGCTGCGATCGAACAGCGCATATTGCAGGATGCGACGTTCGGGCACCGTGAACTTTGCCGCGTTCTGCGACAGATAGGTCTTCAGCGCGGCATCGCCTGGGTCGGTGGTGGGCGCAAAGGCACTTGCGGGAATGAAGGTCGCCTGACCGCGGCGCTGTTCGAGAAGCAGCGCGGCATAGGGCTGCGCAAGGCTGGGGCTGATGCGCGCCATGCGGCCGATCGGCACGCCGATCTGTTCGAGCAGCAGCTGTTGCTTGAGCTGCTGGCGCACCTGCGCTTCGGTCATGTTGTTCTGTTGAAGGAAGTTTTCAAAGCTCTTCTGATCGAACTTGCCCGACACGCCGGCAAAGGCAGGAATGTCCGCGATGCGGCCATCGACCTGGCGCTTGCTGACCGCAAAGCCAAGATCTTCGGCGAATTGTTCGAAGGCCAGGCCTTCGACCATCTGGTCGAGAACCTGATCGAGCCCGCCCGATTCGACGAAGGCGGGCATGGTCAGGCCCGGCTGCTGTTGCCGAGCCTGGTTATAGGCCTGGCGAACGCGCTCGCGCAGGTCGCCGATGCTGATGTCCTTGCCCCCGACCTTTGCGACATTCGCGCCGCCCAGGCCGCCGAACGAAGCGTTGCCGGTAACGTCGCTCAGCGCGAAGAGAACGCCGATCAGAACGACGAAGGCGAGGGCGACGATCTTGCCGATGGTGGATCCGAAAAGGCGGCGGAGGTTCGTGATCATGAAGCAGACTGTCTTTCGGCGTTGGCGCAACAAGGCGCGATTGCGCGCTGCTTTAGGCGGCAGGCGCGGATGCATCAAGGCGGGAAAGCGCCGCATGCGCGACCGGCTTGCCTTTGCGCCCCGCGCGCCGCTAGGGGCAAGGAAACAGCAGCATCAAAGGAGCGGGGCGATGACGCGGCGCAAATATGTGGTCGGCAACTGGAAGATGAACGGACTGACGTCGGCGCTGGACGAAGCGCAGGCGATCTTTGCGGCGGCAAAGGAACATCCGTCGGTCGATGTCGCGCTGTGTCCGCCGTTTACGCTGATCGGCCCGATGATAGCCGCGGCGCCGGGCGCGACGGTCGGCGGGCAGGATTGCCATAGCGCGGCGTCGGGCGCCTATACCGGGTCGGTCGCGGCCTCGATGCTGACCGATATCGGCGCGCGCCTCGTCATCGTTGGGCATAGCGAACGGCGTGAAGGCTTCGACGAGAGCGATGCCGACGTGAAGGCAAAGGCCGAAGCGGCGCTTGCTGCGGGCCTGTCGGTGATCTTGTGCGTCGGGGAACCGCGCGAGGTACGCGAATCGGGCGGTGCGATCGATTATGTCCTCGCGCAAATTGCGGGCTCGCTGCCGGACGAGTTCGATTCCGCGAAGCTTGCCATTGCCTATGAGCCGATCTGGGCGATCGGGACCGGGCTCGTCCCGACGGTCGAGGACGTCGCGGCGATGCATGGCGCGATCCGGGCAAAGCTGAGCGATCAGGCGGGTTCCGCAGCGGGGCAGGTCATGCGAATCCTGTATGGCGGTTCGGTGAATGCCGAAAATGCCGAGGAATTGCTGGGCGCGGGCGACGTCGACGGGGCGCTCGTCGGTGGTGCGAGCCTGACCGCAGCGAAGTTCGTGCCGATCGTGGCGGCGGGCGCCAAGCTGGGCTGAATTCCTGTTTTGCGTCGCTTCGGCTTCGCACGGCGGCAAGCTGTGGGTTGAAGCGAAGCGCCTTCATCTCTATGTGCGCCGCGGGCGTGGTCCGCGTGGGGCCGTGCAAGTCCGGGAATTTATGATGTCCAGCCTCTTCACCTTCCTGCTCGTCCTCCAGGCGCTCGTCGCCTCGGCGATGATCGGCGTCATCCTGATGCAGAAGTCGGAAGGCGGCGGCCTGGGTGTCGGCGGCAGCCCCGCTGGCCTGCTGTCGGCACGCGGTGCGGCGGATTTCCTGACCCGGGCGACCACGGTCCTGGCCAGCCTGTTCGTCGGCCTGTCGATCGTGCTCGCCGCTCTTGCATCGGTGGGTGGCGCCGGTGGTTCGTCGATCGACACGTCGCTGTCGAAATCGGCGCAACAGAGCGGCGCCCCGACCTCGTCGCTGACCGGGCCTGCACAACAGGCTCCCGCTCAGGGCGCACCCGCGCAGCAGGCTCCGGTTTCGGATGATCCGCTCGCGGCGGCTGCGGCTGCTGCCGCAAGCAAGGACGCGGCTCCGCCGCCGGCCGAGGCACCTGCCAAGAAATAACCGGCGGCTTCGGCCTCCAGCTTCACACCCGCGGCGGCGGAAATATTTTCCGCCGTTTGCGATTCGACGGCTTGCGCCGTCACCCTCCTGTTGAGTAAGTCTTTCCTCCCATGGCGCGGTTCATTTTTATCACCGGCGGCGTGGTCTCCTCCCTTGGCAAAGGTTTGATGGCGGCTAGCCTTGCGGCTTTGTTGCAGGCGCGGGGTTACCGCGTCCGCATTCGGAAGTTCGATCCCTATCTGAACGTCGACCCCGGAACGATGTCGCCGTATCAGCATGGTGAGGTCTATGTGACCGACGACGGCGCCGAAACCGACCTCGATCTTGGGCATTATGAACGCTTTACGGGTGTCGCGGCGCGGCAGAGCGACAATGTCACCTCGGGCCGTATTTATCAGCAGATCATCACCAAGGAGCGTCGCGGCGACTATCTGGGCGCGACGGTACAGGTCGTTCCTCACGTCACCGATGCGATTAAGGCCTTTGCGCGCGCCGAGACCGACGATCTGGATTTCGTTCTGTGCGAAATCGGCGGCACTGTCGGCGATATCGAATCGCTTCCCTTCATCGAGGCGATCCGTCAGCTTCGGAACGAGGAAGGCCGCGACAAGACGCTGTCCGTCCATGTGACGCTGGTGCCCTACATCGCGGCCGCGGGCGAGTTGAAGACCAAGCCGACGCAGCATAGCGTGCGCGAACTGGCGTCGCTGGGCGTACAACCCGATATTCTGCTCTGCCGCTGTGAAAAACCGCTGCCCGAGGGCGAGCGCGCGAAGATTGCGCAGTTCTGCAACGTGCGGAAGGAAGCCGTGATCCCCGCGCTGGACGCGGATTCGATCTATTCGGTGCCGGTCCAATATCATGGCGAAGGGCTCGATAGCGAAGTCCTGCGCGCCTTCGGCATCCATGACGCGCCCGAACCCGATCTGACGGCCTGGTACGACATCATGGACCGCAAGCAGCACCCCGAAGGCGAAGTCACGATCGGCGTCGTCGGCAAATATGTCTCTCTGCCCGATGCGTATAAGTCGCTCAACGAAGCGCTTGTTCACGGCGGGATGGCGAACCGCGTGAAGGTCAATATTCGCTGGCTTGACGCCGAGATGTTCGAGGAAGGCGATCTGGCGGCAAAGCTGGAGCCGATGCACGGCATTCTGGTTCCCGGCGGCTTTGGCGAGCGCGGATCGGAAGGCAAGATCGCGAGCGTGCAATTCGCGCGCGAACGCAACGTTCCTTTCCTCGGCATTTGCCTGGGCATGCAGATGGCGTGCATTGAGGGCGCGCGGAACACCAGCGGTATCGCCGGCGCATCGAGCACCGAGTTCGGCAAGACCGAAGAACCCGTCGTCGGCCTGATCACCGAATGGATGAGCGACGAAGGTCTGCAGAAGCGCGGCGCGAACACCGACCTTGGCGGTACGATGCGCCTTGGCGCCTATGAGGCGAAACTGTCGCCGAACAGCCATGTCGCCACTGTCTATGGCGCGAATGCGATCAGCGAGCGCCACCGCCACCGGTACGAAGTCAACGGCGCCTATCGCGAAAGCCTTGAAAAGGGCGGTCTCGTCTTTTCTGGCATGTCGCCCGATGGCATGTTACCCGAGATTGTCGAACGACCGGACCATCCGTGGTTCATCGGGGTGCAGTTTCACCCCGAGCTGAAATCCAAACCCTTCGACCCGCATCCCTTGTTCAAGGGATTCATCGAAGCGGCGGTAAAGCAGAGCCGGCTCGTCTGACGACCCAGGGGTGGGGTAACAGGAAAGGGACGACAGGGGCATGGATCACGCGAGACTCGCCGAGCTTCAGGGTCCCGACAGCATATTCTCGGGCTTGTCCGTCGAGGACTGGGCCGAAATAGCCAGTCGTGCGGTGCAGGTCAGCTTTGTGAAGGGCAAGGAATTGCTCGTCCAGGGCGATCCCGGCGACATGATGCTGATCCTGACCGAAGGAACGGCGCGTGTTTCGATGCTGACCGCGGGCGGGCGCGAGATCGTGCTGGCCTATGCCGAGCCGGGCGCGGTGCTGGGCGAAATCGCACTGCTGGACGGCGGAGAGCGCACCGCGTCGGTTACCGCTACAAGTGCCGGCAGCGCGCTTCAGCTTGGACGCAATGCGCTCAAGGATTTCGCGGCGAGCCATCCTGAATTCACCTGGTCGCTGATGCAGCAGCTCGCGCGGCGACTGCGCACTGCGGACCAGACGATCGAAAGCGACCGCGCCTATGCTTCCGGTCCCAGGCTTGCGCGCTATCTCAAGCGCCTGATCCGCAAGGACAGCGTCGAGAAGACGCACCGCGTCGAACTCAGCCAGACCGAACTCGGCAATTTCGCGGGCATGAGCCGCGAGCATATCAATCGCCAGCTTCGTAGTTGGGAAGAATCGGGCGTCATTTCGCTGGAACAGGGGCGCGTGCGCGTGCTCGATGCGGACATGCTGGAAGATATCAGCGAAAGCGAAAGCTAGAATCACAACGCCCGGGCCTCGTTTTCGAGACCCGGGCGCCTGTGACGAACACTCGCCATCCCCCTTGTGCGCAGGCCGGCGATGGACCTGCACTCCCTGGAGCCGGGCCTTTGGGCCGCGTTGAACCAGAGACCGAGCGCTAGGGCGCGGTGGGGGGTTTGTCACGCTCCGACAGCGGGCCGCACACGTTTTGCATCGGCCCTGTGGCCGAAGGGCAACATATTGTGCGAATCATTCGCAAGAGTGATGGGCGCCACTGGCCATTGCCAGCGCTGCCGCCGCTGCCTAAAGCGAGGCCATGACCGCACCGCGTATCGCGCTTCGAAGGCCGCTCGCCCCATGATCCTGCGTCCTTACGAGCGTGCGATCTTCAAACGCTATCTGCTTCCTCAGCGGGGCGAAGGGTTCATCTTCGTCGCGGCGATGTTCAGTTTCATTGCGGTCACGCTCGGCGTCGCGGCGCTGGTAATCGTCATGAGCGTGATGAACGGCGTCCGTTCCGACCTGTTCGACAAGATCGTCGGTCTCAACGGCCACGCGGTCGTCCAGGGCTTCGGTGGACGCATCGACGATTGGCGCGACGTGCTCAAGCAGGCGAAGGCGACGCCCGGAGTCGTATCGGCGACGCCGCTGATCGAACAGCCGCTGCTTACGACCTTCAGCGGTCGCGTCGAGGGCGTCCTGGTTCGCGGCATGACCGTTCAGGACATTCGCAAGAACGACGTACTCGGCGGAAAGGTGCTGCAGGGCAGCCTCAATTCGCTGACGGCCAATTCGGGGAATGTCGCGCTGGGCAGCGAGCTGGCCCGCAATCTAGGGGCGACGGTCGGTTCGACGGTGACGATCATCAACCCTCAGGGGCGGTCGACGCCTTTCGGCACGGTACCGCGCGAGATCGCTTACCGTGTGTCGGCGATATTCGAAATCGGGGTCTATGACTTCGACAAGGCCTATGTCGTGATGCCGATGGAGGATGCGCAGCTGCTGCTTCTGACCGGCGATCAGGTCGGGATGATCGAAGTGAAGACAACCGATCCCGACAGGGTGGGTGAGATATTGCGGCCGCTGGCCGAAAAGGTGGCGGCCAAGGCCGTCATATCCGACTGGCGATCGATGAACGCCAGCCTGTTCGAGGCGTTGTCTATCGAGCGCGTCGCAATGTTCATCATCCTGTCGCTGATCATCCTGGTCGCCGCGTTCAATATCATATCGTCGCTGATCATGCTGGTGCGGGCGAAGACCCGCGACATGGCGATCCTTCGAACGATGGGTGCGCCGCGAGATTCGGTAATGCGACTGTTCATCGCCATCGGCCTGTCGATCGGCGTCGCGGGAACGCTGATGGGCATGGCGATCGGATTCAGTCTGCTCTATTTTCGGTCCGGCGTGCTGCGCGGGTTCGAGATCATCACCGGGCAGTCGCTGTGGGATCCGTCGATCCGCTTTCTGACCGAGCTCCCGTCGAAACCCGACCCTGTCGAGATCACCGGGATTGCGATCATGACGATCGTCTTCAGTTTCCTGGCGACGCTTTATCCGGCCTACAAGGCCGCCAATACCGATCCGGTACAGGTGCTCCGCTATGAGTGACGTCGCACTGGAACTCATCGCGTTGAAGCGTAGCTTCATTCAGGGCGAGGTTACGATCGAGGTGCTTCGCGGCGTCAACGCAAACCTTCGTCGCGGCGAAATCGTTGCGCTGCTTGGTCCGTCGGGATCGGGGAAGTCGACGATGCTGCAGGCAGTGGGGTTGCTCGAAGGAGGTTTCGACGGCACGATCCGGATCGACGGCGAAGACGTAACGCGCCTCGACCAGGGCGAGCGTACGAAAACGCGGCGTGAGAAGATCGGTTTCGTCTATCAGTTCCACCATCTGCTGCCCGATTTCACAGCGATCGAAAATGTCGTTCTGCCGCAGTTGATCCGCGGCGCGTCGCAGGCGGAGGCCGAGGAACGCGGAGCCGATCTGCTGGGCCGATTGGGGCTGGCGGAACGCCTGCACCACAAGCCGAGCAAGCTGTCGGGCGGCGAACAGCAGCGTGTCGCCGTCGCGCGCGCGCTGGCGAACCGGCCGCTGCTGGTGCTTGCCGACGAGCCGACCGGCAATCTTGACGAGGCGACCGCCGACCGCGTGTTCGAGCAGTTCGTCAAATTGGTGCGCGACCATGGATCGTCCGCGCTGGTCGCAACGCACAACGAGCGCCTCGCCGCGAAAATGGATCGCGTGCTGCGCTTGCACGAAGGGCATATCGAGGCCTAGGCTTTGGTCTCTGTCAGGAGGAGAGGGCGAATGGCACTTTATGATCTTGCGGCGAAGCTTCCCGGCGGCGCTACGCAGTCACTGGCCGATTATCGCGGCAAGGTGCTGCTGATCGTCAACACCGCCTCGAAGTGCGGCTTTACCCCGCAATATGAAGGGCTGGAGGAACTGTATCGCGATTACAAGGATCGCGGGTTTGAGGTTCTTGCTTTCCCGTGCAACCAGTTCGGCGCCCAAGAGCCCGGCGACGCCGAAGAGATCAAGAATTTCTGCTCGCTCACCTATGACGTGTCCTTTCCGCTGATGGCGAAGGTCGACGTCAACGGCGACGGCGCCGATCCGATCTTCAAATATCTGAAGCAGGAAAAGACCGGTTTGCTAGGCAGCGGGATCAAGTGGAATTTCACCAAATTCCTCGTCGGCCGCGACGGGAAGGTCGTGTCGCGCCACGCGCCGACGACGAAGCCCGAGCAGCTTCGCAAAGAGATTGAGGAACTGCTGGGTTAAGGCTTGGCCGAATCGCCGCTGTCACTGTAGCGTCATCTGATGGCCTACAGCCCCTTTGTTCCCCTGCGCGTCTTTTCCAGTTTCACCATGCTGGAGGGGGCGATCGAGCCCAAGGCGATTGCAAAAGCCGCGCGTGATCGCGGGTTTCCGGCGATCGCCGTCGCGGATCGCAACGGGCTGTACGGCGTCATGGCCTTTGGCGAGGCATGCAAGGCTGCGGGTGTCCAACCGATCGTCGGAACTTTTCTGAGCGTTGCACGTCCTGGGCAGCGGCTCGCGAACGGCGCGCCGCTGATCGACTGGCTTGCTCTCTATGCGCAGGATGACGCGGGCTATAACAATCTTTGCGCGCTGGTGTCGGCGGCGCATCTTGGCCGCCCGGTCGAGCAGGAACCGCATGTCACTTTTGCCGACATGGCAGGGAAGACCGATGGTCTGATTTGTCTGACCGGCGGGGGCGAGGGCGCGCTCGCGCGATTGCTCGCGGGCGAGCAGAAGACCGCTGCCGACGATTATGTCGAGCAGTTGGAGGCGCTGTTTGGCGGACGACTATATATCGAACTGTCGCGGCGCGGCGATGCAGCCGAGATAGCAGCCGAAAATGCGCTGATCGACCTCGCCTACGCGCGCGCGTTGCCAATCGTCGCGACCAACCCCGCGAGTTTCGTCGAGCCGCAATTTCACCCGGCGCATGATGCGATGCTGTGTATCGCGCAATCGGCCTATGTCGAGAGCGAGGACCGGCGGGTGTCGAGTCCAGAGGCTTGGCTGAAACCGGCCGAGGTGATGGAGGACGGTTTCTCCGACCTTCCCGAGGCGATGTACAACACGCTTGTCGTCGCTCAGCGCTGCGCCTTTATGGCGCCGAAGCGAGCGCCGATCCTGCCCAGCCTCGCCGGCGACCGCGAGGGCGAGGCCGCGCAGCTCAAGGCCGACGCGCACGCAGGACTTGCGTCGCGGCTCGCGCTTTATGCCGACCTGAGCGACGAAGAACGGCAAGCTTATGTCACGCGCCTCGATTTCGAGGTCGACGTCATCACCCAGATGGGCTTCCCCGGATATTTCCTGATCGTTGCCGACTTCATCAAATGGGCGAAAGCGAACGACATTCCGGTGGGCCCGGGCCGCGGTTCGGGTGCAGGCAGCGTCGTTGCCTGGGCGCTGACGATCACCGATCTCGATCCGCTTAAGCTTGGCCTGCTGTTCGAACGCTTCCTCAATCCCGAGCGCGTGTCGATGCCCGACTTCGACATCGACTTTTGCGAAACCCGGCGCGGCGAGGTGATCCGCTACGTGCAGGAGAAGTACGGCCGCGACACCGTTGCGCAGATCATCACCTTCGGTAAGCTGAAAGCCCGCGCCGTTCTGAAGGACACCGGGCGCGTGCTGCAGATGAGCTATGGCCAGGTCGACCGGCTCGCCAAGCTGGTACCGAACCATCCGACCGATCCCTGGACGCTCGAGCGCGCGCTGAACGGCGTCAGCGAGCTGATGACTGAGTATAAGCAGGACGATGGCGTCCGCCGCCTGTTCGACATGGCGCGCCAGCTTGAAGGTCTTCCGCGGCATAGTTCGACCCACGCCGCCGGCGTGGTGATCGGCGACCGGCCGCTCGACCAGCTCGTCCCGCTCTATCGCGATCCGCGTTCGGATATGCCGGTGACGCAGTTCGACATGAAATATGTCGAGACCGCCGGGCTGGTGAAATTCGACTTTCTGGGCCTCAAGACCCTGTCGGTGCTCAAGGAGGCAAAGCGCCTGCTTGCGCTGCGCGGGGTCGACGTCGATCTCGATACGCTCGCGTGGGACGACGAGGAAGTCTATGCGCTGCTGCAGCGCGGCGAAACGGTCGGGGTGTTCCAGCTGGAATCCGAAGGCATGCGGCGAACGCTGTCGGCGGTGAAGCCGACCAATTTCGGCGACATCATCGCGCTCGTTGCGTTGTATCGCCCTGGACCGATGGACAATATCCCGCTGTTCGGGGCGCGCAAGAACGGGCGTGAGGTGATCGCCTACCCGCACCCGCTGCTCGAAGGCATTCTTGCCGAAACCTACGGAATCTTCGTCTATCAGGAACAGGTGATGCAGGCGGCGCAGATTCTCGCCGGCTACAGCCTAGGCGGCGCCGACCTTTTGCGCCGCGCGATGGGCAAGAAAGTCCAGGCCGAAATGGACGCGCAGCGCGAGACCTTCGTCAAGGGCTGCGGCGAGCATAACGGCATCGACGCCAAGGCCGCCAACGAACTGTTCGACTTGATCGACAAATTTGCAGGCTATGGTTTCAACAAGAGCCACGCCGCCGCCTATGCTCTGCTGTCTTATCAGACCGCGTGGCTGAAGGCGCATTATCCGCACGAATTTTTCGCTGCCTCCATGTCGTTCGACAGCCATCAGACCGACAAGCTGTCGATCTTCATCGACGATATGCGCCGCCTGGGCATCGCGGTCGCGCCGCCATCGATAAACGACAGCGAGGCCGATTTCTCGGTTGGCCGCAGTGAAGACGGACTTGCGGTGCGGTATGCGCTCGGTGCGCTCAAGGGCGTGGGCGAAAAGGCGATGGAAGCGCTGGTAGCCGAACGGCATGCAAAGGGCGATTATGCCAGCCTCGATGATTTCGCCGCGCGCATCGATCCCAAGCAGCTGAACCGACGGCAGATAGAGGCGCTGGCGGGCGGCGGGGCTTTCGATCCGGTTGAGCCCGATCGGCCGCGAGCCTTTTCGGGTGCCGAGGCGCTGCTCGCCTGCGCGAACAATTCGGCGCATGAACGGTCGACGGGGCAGGGCGGCCTGTTCGGTGGCGACGTCGCGATCATGCCCGTGCTTCAGCTTCCGGCGGCCGAGCCGTGGACGCTCGCCGAACGGATGACGCGCGAAAAGGAAGCGTTCGGCTTTTATTTTTCTGCACATCCGGTTGAGCAATATGAAGCCATTGTTCTGGCGCGCGGCGCGCGCAGCTATGGCGACATTTGCGAAAATGTCGAAATGACCCCCGGCACGCGTATCCCGATGGTGATGGCGGCGATGGTCGAAAGCGCGCGTCCGCGCGTGTCGCAACGCGGCAACCGCTTCCTCAACTTGACGCTCTCCGACCGCAGCGGACAGTTCCAGTCGAGCTGTTTCGACGAGCAGGCGGGCAAGGTGCTGGAAACCCTCGCCGCCGATGGCGGGTGCGCGATCTTGTCGGTGGAGCTCGATCTGCTGGAAGGCGAGGAGACTCCGCGCGTCACGGTCCGAGGCGCGCAATCGCTGCTCGACATCGCCGCGACTGCGGCGTTGCAGTTGACTTGCCGTGTCGATCTGGCCGAGGCTTTGCCCGAGATTGCACGGCTGCTGGAGCAGCGCGAGGATGCGCGCGGAAAAGTCGTTATCGCGACGCGGGATCCGCTGACGGATGAAGATATACGGATCGAACTCGGCCGAGGCTTCGCGCTGGGTCCCGATACGGTGTCGCGGCTTGAAATGATCACCGGCGTTGCCGATCCTGCGCTGTCGCTCGTCGCGCCGCGCGATTTCAGAGTCCGTTAGCCCGCTTCACCCTTGCCTATCGTGCAACTCCGGCCCTATCCCTAGGGCTGCAACGATAATCGAGGATGTCATCATGGGAATGCAGGGCCAGCCGCTGCTCGTTACAAGTCTGATCGATCACGCAGCACGGGAGCATGCGACGCGCGAGATCGTGTCGCGGTGGGCCGATGGCAGCATGACGCGGTCGACCTGGGGCGAGGTTGGCGCAGACGCGCGCAGATTTGCGGCGGCGATGGTCGGGCTGGGGGTTGGCAAGGGCGACCGCATCGCGACGCTGGCAATGAACCACGGGCATCATCTGGTAAGCTGGTACGGCGCGGCTGGTATGGGCGGTGTCCTCCACACGGTGAATCCGCGGCTTTTCGACGAGCAACTCGTCTACATCATGAACCATGCGGAGGACCGGGTGCTGCTGTTCGACGCGGCGTTCCTACCGATCGTCGAGCGGGTGCGTCCCGAGCTGACGTCGATCGAACATTTCATCCTGTTCGATGCGCCGGCCCAAGGCGACTATCTTTCGTACCGCGACCTGGTCGATGCCGAGGACGGCAGTTTCGAATGGGTCAAACTCGACGAGCGCGATCCGGTCGGGCTCTGTTATACCAGCGGAACGACGGGCAATCCCAAGGGGGTGCTTTACGAGCATCGTTCGAACGTGATCCATGCGATCACCGAGATTCAGCCCGATGTGTTCGACATGTCGAACCGCAGCGTGATCCTGCCGATCGTGCCGATGTTTCATGCGAATAGCTGGGGCATTCCCTTCGCAGCGGCCACCGTCGGCGCGAAGCTGGTTTTTTCCGCGACCAACGATGCGAAGCTGTTGTGCGACCTGATGCACGACGAGGGGGTCACGCATAGCGCGGGCGTTCCCACTGTATGGCTCGCAATGTTCGGTCATATGGACGCGACGGGGATCGGCTATGGCAAGCTGCAGCGGGTGATCATCGGCGGCTCGGCGGCGCCGCGTGCGATGATCGAGCGTTTCATGAATGCGGGGGTCGAGGTCGCGCACGCCTGGGGCATGACCGAAACCTCGCCGATCGGGACGATGGGAAAAAGGCCTTGGAACTGGGACGAGATGAGCTTTGACGAGCGCGTCGACGTCGTTTGTCGCCAGGGCTGTCCGCCGTTCGGCGTGGAACTGCGCATCGTCGACGATGAGGATCGCGAACTGCCGCGCGATGGCGAGACCAGCGGGCGGCTGCAAATCCGCGGGCCGTGGATCATCCAGCGCTATTTCAAGGCAGAGGCCGATGCCGCTGATGCCGATGGCTGGTTCGATACGGGAGACGTGTCGGTCATCCATCCTGACGGGGTCATGCAGATCACCGATCGCGCGAAGGACGTCATCAAGTCTGGCGGCGAATGGATCAGTTCGATCGAGCTCGAAAACGCCGCGGTCGGAGCGCCGGGTGTTCAGGAAGCGGCGGCCGTGGGCGTCTTTCACCCCAAATGGGACGAGCGGCCCATCCTGTTGATCGTCAGGAAGCCCGGCGCCGACGTCACTGAAACGGCGGTGATCGATCATCTGAAGGACAAGGTCGCCAAGTGGTGGCTGCCCGACGAAGTCGTCTTCGTCGACGAGCTGCCGCATACCGCGACGGGCAAAATCCTGAAGCGCCAGATCCGCGACGATTATAAGGATTACAAGCTGCGGTCGCTGACGGCGGCCTAGAACAGCTCCATCTGTCCGTCCCTTTCGGGCGGGCGGAACAGGTCGCTGCGGATCGGCGGGAAGCTTTGGTCCATGCCATGCTCGCGCGCGGCGCGTTTGACGCGCTGGCGAATGAGTTGCGGCCAGATGCCCTGACCCTTCATGCGGGTGAAGAAATTCGGATCGTTGTCGCGTCCGCCGCGAATGTCCTGCACCATGTGCATCACCTTTTCGGCGCGGTCGGGATAATGCGCGGCCAACCAGGCGCGAAATAGCGGCGCGACCTCGAACGGGAGGCGCATCAGAATATAGGAGGCGCGGATGGCACCCGCCTGGGCTGCGGCGGCCATGATCGCCTCGATCTCGTGATCGGTGATGGCGGGAATGATCGGCGATATGTTGACCTGCGTGGGAATATCCGCGTCGATGAGCGCACGGATCGCGGCGAGACGGCGTTTTGGGTGCGGCGCGCGTGGCTCGAGCGTGCGGGCGAGCGCGGGATCGAGCGTCGTTACCGAAATCGCGACGCCGACCAGATTGTCGCGCGCCATGTCGGCGAGCAGATCGATGTCGCGCAGCAGCCGGTCGGATTTGGTCGTGATCAGCAAGGGGTGGCGGGTTTCGGCAAGGACCTCGACGATCGATCGCGTGATCCGCCACTCGCGCTCGATCGGTTGATAGCCGTCGGTATTGGTGCCGATGGCGATCGGGGCGACCTTGTAGCCCCGCTTGGCAAGCTCGTGCCGCAGTAGCCGGGCCGCATCGGGTTTCGCGAACAGCTTGCTTTCGAAATCGAGCCCGGGAGAAAGGTCGTGAAACGCATGGGTCGGGCGCGCAAAGCAATAGATGCAACCATGTTCGCAGCCGCGATAGGGATTGATCGAACGGTCGAAGCCGATGTCGGGTGAAGTGTTGCGGGCGATGATCGTTCGGGGATGCTCGACCGTCACCGTCGTCCGCAGCGGCGGAGGTGCGCCATCGATGTCTTCCGCGGCGTCCAGCCAATCGCCATCGGCCTCGCGATCGAGCGAGCCGGTGCGGGTCGGGCGCAAATTGGTCGGCGCGCCGCGGCCCGATATCGGCGGAAGGGGCTTCGTCGGTTCCACTGCCACAATCTAGGACGATTGCAGGAACAAATAAAGAACAAAAGACCTATTCGGTCAGTCGCGGCATCAGTTCGACGAAGTTGCAAGGCTTGTGGCGGCTGTCGAGCTGGGTCGACAAAATGCCCTCCCACGCATCCGCAACAGCGCCGGTCGATCCCGGCAGTGCGAAGATATAGGTGCCGCGCGCGACGACGGCGCAGGCCCGTGACTGGATCGTCGACGTGCCGATCTTCTGATAGCTGATCCAACGAAACAGTTCGCCGAAGCCCGGAATATCCTTGCCGTCGAGCCGATGAAGCGCCTCTGGCGTCACATCGCGGCCGGTGACTCCGGTCCCACCGGTCGTGATCACGACATCGACCGTCGGATCGTCGATCCAGTTGTGAAGGCGCGAGACGATCAGGTCGCCTTCGTCGGGAATTATGGCGCGCGCGGCCAAGATATGCCCCGCGCCGACGATCATTTCCGCAAGCTTGTCGCCGGACTTGTCGGTCGTTTCGTTGCGGCTGTCCGAAACCGTCAGGACGGCAATACGGACGGGCTTGAATTCAAGGCTTTCGTCAATTGGCATCGGCGAGGCCGGCGGAACCGGCATAGGTCAGCCGCACGCGATCCTTGCTGTCGGGAAAACGCGGCCATTTGCCCTGCGCCAGCGCGGCACGGCTGACCGACGGCTTGCCTTGCTGCGCTTCGTACATCCAATAGTTACGGAGCACGATGCCGACGTAGCCGCGCGTTTCCCAATAAGGGATGGATTCGATGTAGAGCAGCGGATCGCCGCCATCGCGGATTTCGGTCTGCCAACGGGCAATCGGCGCCGGCCCGGCGTTATAGGCAGCGATCACCTTGGGAAGCTGACCGCCGGTCGAGCTGTCCTTGCTGAGATATTGGAGATAGCGCTGCCCGAAATCCATGTTGACGGCAGGCACCTTCAGGTCGCCGGGCGCGCGGCCGTCGCCGTTCCAGCGGGCGAGGTCGGATGCGGTACCGGGGCGCACCTGCATAAGGCCCATCGCACCGGCGGGACTCACGGCCTTTTTCTGGAAGCGCGATTCCTGGAGCGTGTGCGCAAAGACCAGTGCCGGATCGACCCGCCAGCCGCCGTTCGGTTCCCATTTCGGCTGCGGATAGCGTGTCGCGGCGGCCAGCTTGCGCCCTTGCGGCGTGTTGTGTGCCAGCCAGAGCTGGGTCTCGGGAAGGCTGAGAGCCTGCGCCATGCCGATCAGTTGTTCGTGCTGGCGGCTATCCCCGATGCGCGCCTGATGGCGGAGCAATTGATCGGCAAAGCCTTCCTCGCCGATCTCCGCAAAAGCCATGGCCGCGCGGACATTTGGCAGATCTTCCAGCGCGCGCCAGGCGCTGCGGTCGGCGCGAACATTTTCACGCTGCGCGCCCGCCTCGACCCCAAGGGTTTCCGCAGCGAGCAATCCGTAGAAGGTTTCCTCGTTCGACGCAGCCGCGCGGAGGCGCGATTGGACTGCGGCAGGTTCGCCGACGGCGATGGCCGCGCGTGCGGCCCAATAATAAGCGGCGGCGCGCAATTCGCCGTCGGGCGCTTCGCGAGCGACCCGGTCGAAGGCAGTGAGTGCGGTGCGATAATCGCGAAGGCGCCAGGATGCGAGTGCCTGTACCCACGCGCCCTGCGTCGGCCAAGCGCCACGGCTGGAGGCGCATTCGGTTGCAAGGCGAAGCGCGTTCGCGTCGTCATTTTCGATATAATAGGACCAGGCGATCTTTTGTCGCCATTCGTCGCGCGCCTCGGGCGTCAACTTGTCGGCGGCGGCAATATACAGCGCTTCTGCACCCGCCGGATCGTCGTTCTTTATGCGATCGGGGATAGTGCGAGCGAGGGTGGCCGCGAAAGGGTCGCTGACGCTGTCGGCGCCCACACGACGCGGAGCGGTTCCGGCCCAGGTGAGGCGTGCCTGCATCGGCAGCATCGGCAGTGCGGTCGCACCGCGCTTGGTCGCAAGGCGGCCGAGCTGATCGGCTTGCGGAAGCTGCGGCGAACGCGCCAGAATGGGCATGATATCGGCCACTTCAGCGCGCGGGCTGTTTGCAGCGGTAAGCAATTCGGCGCGCAGGAAGTCGCCGAGCGGGCCATTGTCGTCGGCGAGAAGCGCCTTGGCGTCCGCCCAGCGCTGGCTACGAATCGCCACGAGCACCTGCGGGTAGAGCTGCTTCTGTTTCGACGAGAGCGTGTCAGGCACGGTCTGCGGCGCGGACAGGAAGTCGGATGGACTGGCGTCCGCCGCAAAAGCAGGCGAGGCGCCGATCGCCAAAGCGGCGAGCGCGCATGAAACGAGGGTCCTGTTCATATTCTGCATCTGTCAACGTCCCCGGTTGAACAGTTTCAGACTGTCCCAGGCGGCAGCTTTTTGTGCCGGCCGAGCGAGCAGCATCGCCGGATGCGCGACTGCCACGGTCTCCATCTTGCCGCCATCTTGGTTAATATCCAGTAGCCTTCCGCGAGCATCGGCCAGCGCGATGTCGGCCGCCATGCGGGCGATGTCGCTGCCGACGAGTAACAGTCGTTCCGGCTTTGCGAGCCGCAAATGGTGCCACAGCAGGCGGGCGAGTTCGGCCGCATCCTTCTGATCGCACCGTCCGCCAGGCGGGCGCGTGATCGCGAGACTGGCGAGATAGCAGTCAGAGCGCGTCAGACCGATCGCGCGGAGCATCGCGTCGAGCAACTGCCCTGCAGCGCCCGAAAAAAGCTGCGCGTCGCGCTGATCATCAATCTCGGGCCATGCGGTCAGCAGCATCAACGGTGCTTCGGGACGTCCGACGGGTAGCACACGGCGGGCATCCCATTGGCTTCCGGGCACGTCCGTATTCGTCGCAAGCCACGCTTGAAACTCATCCCATTCGACGGGAAGGGGTACCGGGCCTCTTGCCTCGGCCTCTACACGTGTTTCCTGGCGTTGAAGAGCCATGGGAAGCGGAGCCGGTTCGGGCTCAGCAAGTGGCGACTGTTTGGGCTTTGCCGCAACGTCATTCGCCGCAGGCGTGTCGAGCCAACCGGCGGGAACTTCGCCCATCAACGCATCAACGCCAGCCAACGACCACCAGTCGTAATAGCTTTCCGCCAGCAAAGCTGAATTTCGCCCACCCATGTGATTTGTTGAAACAGTCTGTTGACGGACACGTCAATTGGCGGGCATCGCATTTCGTGACAAAATGAGCGTCGGGCACGATGAATGATCGGCGCGGGGACGGCAGAAAGGTTATTGCGGTGAGCGAACGGGAATCGATGCCCTATGACGTCGTGATCGTCGGGGCGGGGCCTGCGGGGCTTTCGGCGGCGATCCGATTGAAGCAATTGGCGAACGAAGCGGGCAGCGAATTGTCCGTCTGCATCCTTGAAAAGGGATCGGAAGTCGGTGCGCACATCCTGTCCGGCGCGGTCATCGACCCCAAGTCGCTGGACGAACTGATCCCCGACTGGAGGGCACAGGGCTGTCCTCTCGCCGAAGTCCCGGTCAACGACAACCAGCATTGGGTGCTGACCAAGACGAAAAAGTTCGGCGTGCCGCACTTCATCACACCCGGCTTCATGCACAACAAGGGCACCTATACGGGTAGCCTGGGCAATCTGTGCCGCTGGCTCGCCGAGCAAGCCGAAGGGTTGGGTGTCGAAATCTTCCCCGGCTTCGCTGCCGCTGAAATTCTTTATAACGAGGACGGTTCGGTAAAGGGCGTGGCGACCGGTGACATGGGCATCGCGCGCGACGGCAGCCACAAGGGCGATTATGCGCCCGGCCTCGAGCTCCATGCGAAATACACTTTCTTTGCAGAGGGGGTGCGCGGTCACCTGACCAAGATGCTGAAACCGCAATTCTCGCTCGACGACGAGTGCGAGCCGCAGGTCTATGGCATCGGCGTCAAGGAGCTTTGGGACATTAAGCCCGAAAATCACGCGCCGGGCCGCGTGATCCATACACAGGGTTGGCCGCTCGACGAGAACGCGAACGGGGGTGGCTTCCTCTATCATCAGGCGAACGGGCAGGTGGCGCTGGGTTTTGTGACCTGGCTCAACTATCGCAATCCGCACATCTCTCCCTTTCAGGAGATGCAGAAGTGGAAGACGCACCCGGAGATCGCAAAGATACTGAAGGGCGCCAAGCGCGTATCCTATGGCGCGCGCGCGATTAGCGATGGCGGCTACCAGTCGGTGCCCAAGCTGGTCTTCCCTGGCGGTGCCCTGATCGGTGATACGGCCGGGTTCCTGAACGTCCCGCGCATCAAGGGCACGCACACCGCGATGAAGTCCGGGATGATGGCCGCCGAGGCGGCCTTTGCGGCCGTTACCGCCGGCCGCGAAGGCGACCGGCTTGATGCCTATCAAAATGCCTATGACGAAAGCTGGGTGAAGAAGGAACTCAGCGTCGTACGTAACGTCCTGCCGCTGGTCGAAAAGTTCGGTGATCTGGCCGGCACCATGTTGTCGGGCATGACGATGTGGCTTGAAACCTTTGGCATTCGCCTGCCGTTCACGATGAAGCATCATCCGGACAACACCACGCTCTATCGTGCCGACATGATGCCGAAACCTGAATATCCGAAGCCTGATGGCGTGCTGACCTTCGATCGCCTCTCGTCCGTGTTCCTGTCGAACACGAACCATGAGGAGGATCAACCGGTTCACCTGCAGCTGAAGGATCCGTCGATTCCGGTCGAGTATAATCTGCCGGTCTATGACGAGCCTGCGCAGCGCTATTGCCCGGCAGGCGTGTACGAGATTGTCGGTCAGGACGAAGGTGATCCCAAGTTCGTGATCAACGCCCAGAATTGCGTCCATTGCAAGACGTGCGACATCAAGGATCCAACCCAGAACATCAACTGGGTTACCCCGGAAGGTGGCGGAGGCCCCAATTACCCGAACATGTAAGTCCGCTCGCTTTCTTCTGGCCGTCGGTCTGCTCGCCGCGGCGCTGCCCGCGCAGGCCGCGCGAGTCGACGCCGGTTCCGCGATAAGCGAGCTTGCACGGGCACGATTGGCCGAAGAGGCCGGCGATCCAACGGCGGCGCTTTCTGCACTGACGGCGGTCGCCAGCGAGGCGCCGAACCTGCCGGGGCTCCGCGGGCGGATGCTCGAACAGGCGATCCAGGCGGGCGACTTGGTCGCTGCGCGCGCCGCTGCTGTGCAATTGTGGAACGCGGGCGACCGGCGCTTCGATGCCCAACTCGTGCTGGTCGTCGATGCGATGCGGCGATCGGATTGGAAGGCCGCGCGCGCCTATTTGGGCGGACGGTCGGACAAGTCGGGCGGGGACGCGATCGCCCGGCTGATCCAGCCTGCTTTCAACAGCTGGATCGACGTCGGCGCGCGCGAGAAATCGCCCGAGCGGCATTTGCTGGCGGCGGCAGGCGGTGCGCGTCCCGAGCCGGCGCTGGCGCTCGAAGCTGCATTGGTTCAGGTCGTTGCCAAGCGATCAGGCGAAGCAGCGGCACAGGCGGAAAAGACCGTCCTGACTGACCGTACGAGCCAGCTTGTCGCGCTACGTCTTGCGGCTGCACTTGAAGCGGCGGGTGAGGCTGATGCGGCAAAGGCGCTGCGGGGTCGGATCGCGCTGGTGGCCGGCGGGCGCGAGGATCCGTTGCTTCTGCTTTCGGGCCAGCCGGTGACGACGCCGCGCGGCGGAATGGCGCATTGGCTCGGGCTGCTTGCCGACGGGCTCGCGCGGACACCGAACGGCAGCTCCAAACTGCCCTTGCTGTTTGCGCGGGCCGCCTATTGGCTCGACGGGAACGACTGGACCGCGCGCTCTGCGTTGGTGGAGGGGCTTGAACGCAACGGCCAGCGCGGTGACGCTCTTGCGCTGCTGACCACAGGAAACCGGCCTCTACCGGCCGCGCTGCAAATGCGTCGCGCTGAATTCATGGCCGATTCGGGCGACCTTGCCGGCGCAACCAAGCTCGCAGCGGTGGCAGCGCGCGACGGAGCGCCGGTCCGCAGCCTTCTGATCCGCTATGCCGACATCGCGCGGCGCTCGGGCGACCGCGCGGCGGCCGAGCAGGCCTATTCGGGTATCGAGGCAACGCTTGGCGACGATGTCAGCGACAAGATGCTTCGCGGAACGCTGTTGATCGCGCGCGCCGAGCTGTTGTTGCAGGCGAATGATTGGGATGCGGCGAAGCCGCTGATGGAACAGGCGGTCGCGCTTCGGCCCACTGATCCGGCGATACTCAATTTCGCGGGCTATTCAGCGATCGAACGGCGCAAGGATGTCGACAAGGCGCTTGCGCGGATCGAGACGGCGTGGACCGCCGAACCGCAGAGTGCGAGCATCACGGACTCGCTCGGCTGGGCCTATTTCCTGACCGGACGGATGAACGAGGCGGTCCCGCTGCTCGAGCGGGCGCAACTGGGCGACCCGACCAACGCCGTGATCGTCGAGCATCTGGGCGATGCCTATTGGCAGGCAGGGCGGAGATTCCAGGCGCGTTACACCTGGCGCGCGGCGGCATTGGTTGCAGACGCGGAAATGGCGGCGCGGATCGAGGCGAAGCTGCGCGACGGGCTGACACAGGCAACGACGGCGCCCTGATGTCGATGCTGCACGAAACCGGCTGGGCAAAGATCAACCTGGCGCTTCACGTCCGCGCCCGGCGGCCTGACGGCTATCATGAGATCGAGACCTTGTTCGCCTTCGTCGATGGCGGCGATGCTATCGCCGCCGATGAGGCCGATGCCGATGGACTGACCATTGATGGCGAATTTGCCGAAGGGCTGAGCGTCGGCGCAGACAATCTGGTTCTTCGTGTCCTGACCCTGATGCGCGAACGCTATGGCTCGGCTCGCATTCCGCCACTTTCGATCGCGCTGACGAAGCATCTGCCCGTTGCGGCTGGGATCGGCGGCGGCTCGGCCGATGCGGCAGCGATGGCGCGGCTTGTCCGTGGAGCGTTTCTGCCCGAGGTAAGCGACGATACGCTGGCGCGACTGGTGGTGCCGCTGGGTGCCGACATTGCCGCCTGCGTGGCAAGCGCGACCTGCCTGGGCGTGGGCGTGGGGGAGGAGTTGAGCCCGGTCCCCAAGCTGCGGCTGAGCGGTACGCCCGTCCTGCTGGTCAATCCGCGCGAACCTGTCGCAACCGGTCCTGTCTTTGCCGCCTGGGATGGCGTCGATCGCGGCCCGCTATTTACCGGCGCCGACCTGCGTGCGCAGCTCTTTGCCGCGCGCAACGACCTGCAGCGTCCAGCGATCGCTCAATGCCCGGCGATCGTCGATGTACTGACCGAACTTGGCGCGTTCAGGCCCTGGCTTGCGCGCATGTCAGGCTCTGGCGCGACATGTTTTGCGCTGTTCGATGCGCCAGCGGAACGCGATGCGGCGGCCGCGGCAATGTCGGCGCGTCATCCGGGCTGGTGGCAGATGGCCGGGTTGCTGCGATGAGTGAAGCATGGCTGCAACTGGGCATTCCGCGGAGCGGAGGGATTCTGCTGATCGCGGATCATGCGTCGGCGCATGTGCCCGATGACATCGTTCTGGGCATCGATCCTGCGCTGTTACGCGAGCATGTCGCCATCGATATCGGGGTCAGCGAGGTTGCCTCGCTGTTGGTGGACAGCGGTGCCGTCGACGCGGCGATCCTGGGCGGAGTGTCGCGGCTTGTCGTTGATTGTAACCGCGACGAAGATGCGCCGGGTGCGATTCCGATCGCCAGCGACGGTCATGCGATCCCGGGCAATGCGTTGGACCATGCGGGTCGCGAGGAACGACTGGATCGATTCTTTCGGCCGTATCACGCGCAGATCGCGGCGACCATCGCGGCGCATCGCCCTGGAATGATCCTGTCGCTGCACAGTTTCACGCCGTCGCTTGCCAGCGATCCGGCGCAGCAGCGGCCATGGCATGTCGGGGTGCTTTACAACGAGGATGATCGGCTTGCCGGCCCAGCGATCGCGGCGCTGGCGGCGGAGGGGCTGAATGTAGGCGACCAGCTTCCCTATTCGGGCAAACTGCTCAACGCGACGATGAACCGGCATGCCGAAGCGAACCGGATTCCCTATGTAGGGATCGAGATGCGGCAGGATCTGGTCCGCGATACGCGGGGACAGGCGCTGTTTGCTGAGCAACTTTCGCGTATGTGCAGCAAAGTTGCATTGAATCTGGTATGATAGGTGTGTAGACGCGCCTTTCTTCGCCGATTTTTGAAATAAAATTATCAGGAATTCTTCCAATGCCTTCATATCGTTCGCGTACCACCACTCACGGTCGCAATATGGCGGGTGCGCGCGGCCTTTGGCGCGCAACCGGGATGAAGGACAGCGATTTCGGCAAGCCGATCATCGCCGTGGTCAACAGCTTTACCCAGTTCGTGCCCGGACATGTCCATCTGAAGGACCTGGGCCAGATGGTCGCGCGCGAAATCGAGGCTGTGGGCGGGGTTGCCAAGGAATTCAATACCATTGCCGTCGATGACGGTATCGCGATGGGCCATGATGGCATGCTCTATTCGCTGCCGTCGCGCGATCTGATAGCCGACAGCGTCGAATATATGGTCAATGCGCATTGCGCCGACGCGATGGTGTGCATTTCGAACTGCGACAAGATCACGCCGGGCATGCTGATGGCGGCGCTGCGGATCAATATTCCGGTCGTCTTCGTGTCGGGTGGTCCGATGGAAGCGGGCAAGGTCGTCCTCAAAGGAAAGGAAGTCGCGCTCGATCTGGTCGACGCGATGGTTGCGGCCGCTGATGAGAAATATAGCGACGAAGAGGTCGCAGCGATCGAACGTTCGGCTTGCCCGACCTGCGGCAGCTGCTCGGGTATGTTCACCGCCAATTCGATGAATTGCCTGACCGAGGCGCTGGGGCTGTCGCTGCCGGGCAATGGCTCGACGCTGGCGACGCACGCCGATCGCAAGGAGTTGTTCCTGCGTGCGGGACGGATCGTCGTCGAAATGTGCCGTCGCCACTATGAAGACGACGACAACAGCGTCCTGCCGCGTAACATCGCGACGTTCGAGGCTTTCGAAAATGCCATGAGCCTGGATATCGCGATGGGCGGATCGACGAACACCGTGCTGCACCTGCTCGCGGCTGCCCATGAGGCGGGTGTCGATTTCACCATGACCGACATCGACCGCCTGTCGCGACGCGTGCCGTGCCTTTCGAAGGTCGCGCCGGCGAAGAGCGACGTGCATATGGAGGATGTCCACCGGGCTGGCGGGATCATGGCGATCCTTGGCGAGCTCGAGCGTGCGGGCCTGCTCCATGCACACCTGCCGACCGTACACAGTGCGACGCTGGGCGATGCGCTGAACAAATGGGACATTGCGCGTACCAACGATCCCGACGTGCAGAAATTCTTCCTCGCGGCGCCGGGCGGCGTGCCGACGCAGACCGCGTTCAGTCAGGACCGCCGCTGGGAGTCGCTCGACCTCGATCGCGAGGCGGGGGTGATCCGATCGGCCGAGCATGCATTCAGCAAGGACGGTGGGCTGGCGGTGCTGTCGGGCAACATCGCGCTCGACGGCTGTATTGTAAAAACGGCGGGCGTCGATGAGAATATCCTGAAATTCTCCGGTCCGGCGCGGGTTTTTGAAAGCCAGGACGCCGCTGTTGCCGGGATATTGACCGGACAGGTGCAGGCGGGCGACGTCGTCGTCATCCGCTATGAGGGGCCGAAAGGCGGTCCCGGCATGCAGGAAATGCTGTATCCGACTAGCTACCTTAAATCGAAGGGATTGGGCGCCGCCTGCGCGTTGATCACCGACGGGCGTTTTTCGGGCGGTACGTCCGGCCTGTCGATCGGGCATGTTTCGCCTGAAGCAGCCGAGGGCGGGACGATCGGACTGGTCGAAAATGGCGACCTGATCAACATCGATATCCCGTCGCGTACGATTACGCTGGCGGTTGCCGACAGCGTGCTGGCCGAGCGCCGTGCCGCGATGGAGGCGAAGGGCGAGGCGGCTTGGCAACCTGAAAAGCCCCGCCCGCGCAAGGTTTCGGTAGCACTTCAGGCCTATGCCGCGATGACGACCAGCGCCGCGCGCGGCGCCGTACGCGACCTGTCGCAATTGAAGGGCAAGGGATGAGAAAACTCGGGGGCGTCATCGGGGCCGTACTGCTCGTTTCGGGTTGCGGTGGCCCCGACAACGGCAAACTTGCGGAGGCCGAAGCGCGCGGGTCGAAAGAGGCCGCCGATGACGGGCGAATCGAATGCGCGCTTGAAGGCGCGAAGGCATTCGATCGCACCTGCACCGTTCAGGAAATGAGCGGCGCTGACGGCACGGTGCTGATCGTCGGCAAGCAGGATGTCGGCTATCGTCGCCTTCAGATAACCACCGACGGGCGCGGCGTCGTTTCGGCGGATGGCTCGGAGGCCGCCAAGGTCACGATCGTCGGCGAGAATATCATTGAGGTCGCAATCGGTCGCGACCGTTACCGACTGCCGGCGAATACGGGCGGGGCGAAGTAGCGGGACTTTTGCAGCGGGCATGCTAGGTTTGCTCGCATGGCCGTTCCCGACAATTCTCCCATATTGACGAGCGAAGCGATGCGCGCGGCCGAGGTGGCGTGCGCTGCTTCCGGCACCTCACTTTCGGAACTGATGGACCGGGCCGGCGCGGCGGTGGCCGATACGGCATGGCGGATGGCCGCGGGTGCGCCGATTCTGATCCTCTGCGGACCCGGCAACAATGGCGGCGATGGCTATGTTGCGGCACGGCTGCTCGCGGCGCGAGGCGCCCCGGTTCGGGTCGCGGCGTTGGCCCCACCGACGACCGAATTGGCGAAGGCGGCGCGGGACGGATGGAATGGCCCCATCGAACCGATCGACGAAGGCCTGGCGCCAGCGCCCGTGATCGTCGACGCGCTGTTCGGCGTCGGCCTGACGCGGCCGCTTGCTGACGATCTGGCGCAGCGATTACGCAGATTCGCCGACCGCCGGATACTTGCGGTCGATGTACCGAGCGGGGTCGATGCGGACGGCAATCACGGCTGGGAGCCACCGTTGGCGGCCGACGTCACGTTGGCGCTGGGTGCGCTGAAGCCTGCGCATGTGCTGCTTCCCGCCGCGCAGCATTGCGGAGCGACCCTACTTGCCCCCATCGGCATCGCGGCCGACCGGATGATACGGACGCTTTCCAAGGTCGGCGAGTGGTTGCCTGATGCGAGCTCGCATAAGTTCAATCGCGGCATGATGCTCGTCAAGGCCGGTCCCATGCCCGGCGCGGCGGGGTTGGCTGCGGCGGCGGGTCTGCGCGCTGGTGCCGGCTATGTCGTGTTGAGCGGTACGAAGGTCGCGCCCTATCTCGCCATCATCGCAGAAGAGTCTGCGCGATTTGCCGAGCGGCTGGACGACAAGCGGGTCGGCGCGGTGGTGATCGGGCCGGGTTATCCGGCAAGCGATGCGCTGGACCGGGATGTTGGCGCGGCGCTGGAGGCGAGCAAGCGGCTGATACTCGATGCCGCGGCGATCGGTACGGCGCTCCCCGGTATGCGGAGCCGGCGCGGCGGCGTTTCCGCGATCCTGACGCCACATGAAGGCGAGTTCGAACGGGCTTTTCCCGGCCTGTCAGGCAACAAGATTGCCCGCGCACAGGCCGCCGCCGCCGATAGCGGGGCGGTCGTCCTGTACAAGGGAGCCGACACGATCATCGCCGCCCCGGATGGTCGCGTAGCTGCGGCCTGGCCGGGCTGCGCCTGGCTGGCGACGGCTGGAACGGGCGATGTGCTGGCCGGAGCATGTGGCGCGATGCTATCACGCGGTGGTGATCCCTTCGACGCCGCCGTTGCTGCGGTGGGCTGGCATATTGCGCGCGCCGCGCATATAGGCCCCGGCCTTGTGGCCGACGATCTGATTAGGGACTGACATGAGTGAAACCGCTCTGATTGAGCGCATCGCCGCGCGTGGAGACGGCGTGACCGCCGACGGCCGCCATGTCGCCGGCGCCGTACCAGGCGATCGCGTCCGCGACGACGGGATATTGATCCCGGGTCCGAACCGCGCCGATCCCGTATGTCGTCACTTCGGCAAATGCGGTGGGTGCCAGCTCCAACATGTTTCGGAGGCTGCGCTCGCCGACTTCGTGCGCGACCGGGTGGCGGGCGCGCTGGAGGGGCAGCATGTCGAGGCGGGCGAGATACTGCCCGCGCGGCTGTCGCCACCGCAGAGCCGCCGCCGTGCGGCGCTGACCGCGCTCCGGACCGGCAGGCAAGTTGCGCTCGGTTTCAACGCCGCGCAGAGCAACCAGATCGTCGATATGCGGATGTGCCCGCTGTTGCTGCCGGAGCTTTTTGCGCTCGTAGCGCCGATCCGGACATTGCTTGAGACGATCGCGCAGCAGCGACGCCCGGTAAAGGTCAAGCTGCAGATGCTCGATCAAGGTGCGGAAGTGGTTCTTGAAGGCGTCAAGGCCGAAGGTCTCGACGCCGCGATGGCGCTTCAGGATTTCGCCGGCGAACATCGTCTTGCCCGACTGTCGATCGATCAGGGCGATGGGCCAGAGACGGTCTGGCAGCCCGAGCCGCCGACAATGCGCTTCGGCAATATCGCTGTAGAGGTGCCATCCTTTGCCTTTCTTCAGGCGACCGCGACCGGACAGCAGGTGCTCGTCGAGGCCGTGCAGAAGGCAATTGGTGAGGCGGGAGCGGTCGCCGACCTGTTTGCCGGGGTCGGCACCTTTGCCCTGTCGGTCCAGTCCGGACGGAAGGTCTATGCTGCCGAAGGCGCGCGTGATGCGATTGCGGCGCTGACCAGCGCGGCGAACCGCGCGCGCGCGCTCGTCGCTACCGAGCATCGCGATCTCTTCCGACGACCGCTGGTGCCTGCCGAACTCAACCGCTTTGGCGCGGTCATCCTCGATCCTCCGCGCGCGGGAGCCGAAGAACAGGTGAAGCAGCTTGCGGAGGCGACTGTCCCCGCCATCGCTTATGTGAGCTGTAATCCGGCGAGCTTTGCGCGCGATGCGAAATTGCTCGTTTCAGGTGGCTACACGCTCGACTGGGTGCAGCCCGTGGGCCAGTTCCGATGGTCGACCCATGTGGAACTGGCCGCGCGCTTTAGCCGCTAGGCCGCCCTCCGGTTGGAGGGCGATTATGGGTCTTAGTGCAGTACGAAGCCGATGAAGGCGTGCAGGCAGAGCGCAATCAGCGCGAGGCTGGCCAGCGCGAAGATACCGAAGCGCCACATGACGCGGTTCACCGTCGCCTGTATGATGCTGTGCAGGATGCGCAGGCCGACATAGGCCCATGCGATCTGGGCGTTTAGGCCTCCACCCATGCCGCCGATCGCGAGCGCCAGCGCGACGGCATAGAAGACCGTCGGCTGCTCCATCAGATGGTTGTAGTTATGCGCCTTCCACTGCACTTCGGCGGGCAGAACGTCGTCGAGGCCGCGCCCCGTCGTGCCGACCAGATTCTTGGCGTCGATCTTGGCGCGCTGCATTGCGGGGATGCGCGTTGCGTACATCCAAAGCCACATCACCATCGACCATAGTGCGAGCGTCGCGACGGGCCCCAATATTGCATTCGTTTCCATTTTTCTCTCCCCCTCAACCCAAAGTTGCGATCACCGCGAGCACCGACAAGGCGAGCAGGCACAGGGTCGACAGCAGGAACAGGGCAAAGCGCACCGGGATGCGGTTTACCGTTGCCTGCCAGACGCTGTGCACGATGCGCAGCGCGACATAGGCCCATGCAAGGCTGCGCGTGAGTTCGGTATTGCCGCCCGACAGATGCAGGAAGACGATCACGGCATAAAAGATCGTCGGCTGTTCGAGCAGGTGCGTATAATTGTGCGATTTCCAGTTGGTCTCGCGGGGCAGCAGGCCCTCCAGATCGGCGCCGCGGCCGCCGGGAGGCGCCTTCTTCAGATCGATGCCCGCCTTCGCAAGCGCCGGAAAGCGCGTCGCGGCGACCCAGCCGAACATGATCAGGGTCCAGAGCGCAAGGACGGCGCCGGGCGCAAGCAGACTTCCAGACATGATGTTCCCCCTTATTCTTTGGCCGCGATGCTAGGCGCGGTGCGCCAAGATGCAACGGGTGAAAAGCTCATTCTTTGGCTGCGGCCAGTTGGGCGCGGATTGCGGCGCCATCGCCGTCTATCCGCGGCGCAAAGCCGAGGTCGCGCGGCGCTGCGGCGCCATATTTAACGGGTGGACGCATCTCGAAGAATCCGCCGACGTCAGGGTGCTCGCGGCGATGGAAGAAGTCGGTCGCGATGAAATGCGGATCGTCCCTGATATCCTCGAGGTCGCGGACCGCCATGGCGGGGATGTCGTTGGCGGCGAATATGTCCAGCCATTCGGAGGTCGTCTTCGCGGGCGTCTTGCGCGCGATTTCGCTGTAGATCAGCTGCATGTGCTGCCCGGTCGCCTTGGCGGCTTCGTAATCCGGCGACGCCAGCAGTGCTTCGCTACCGAGCAGGCCCATCAGCCGCGCGGTCGAATCGGGCGTGTAGGGAACGATAGCGAGATAGCCGTCGGCGCTGGGGAAGGGCTGACGCGTCGGATCGAGCTGGCGTGGATAGCCGGCGGGGCCGATCGCCGGGTCAAGCGTCGCGTCGCGCAGATGTTCGGTGAGCATGAAGGCAGAGAAGCATTCGAACATCGGAACTTCGACGGCCTGTCCCTCACCGGTGCGCAGCTTGTGAACCAGTGCGGCGAGGATCGCCTGCGCGCCGAACTGGCCTGCGATCTTGTCGGCGATCAGCGACGGGAAATAGCGTGGCCGCGGATCGCCGTCGACGCGTGGTAAAAGGCTGGTGGTTCCGCTCGCCGCCTGGATGACGTCGTCATAGGCCTGAAGGTCGGCGTAGGGACCGTCCTGCCCGAAGCCGGTACCGTGGACATAGATGATGTCGGGTTTCAGCGCCTTGCAGCCAGCATAGTCGAACCCAAGCCGCTCTATCGCCTTGCCGCGCACATTATGGAAAAATACGTCGGCGCCCGCGATCAGGTCGCGGAGCACCGTGGCGTCGTCCGGCTTCTTGAGGTCGAGCGCGATCGATCGCTTGCCGCGGTTCACGGTCAGGTGGATCGACCCCATCGTCGGATCGGGGATGCCGGTGCCGAGATAGCGCGAAATGTCGCCCAGGCCGGGCGCCTCGACCTTGATCACTTCGGCGCCGAGGTCCGCGAGCATCTGCGTCGCATAGGGGCCGAAGATCACCGTCGTAAGGTCGACGATCCGGATCCCTTCGAGCATTGCCATCGCCATCCCCCATTATTGTGTCTTGGGCGAAGGATAGAAGGATTGCGAAGTGAAACGGAAGGGGTAATCGAACTTTCGGCACGCCGACTGGCAGATTCGACAGAGCGAAGCGTCGATACGAAAAGGCCGGCGCATCGCTGCGCCGGCCCTTGTGTTAGCTTGACCCTATTGGTTCAGAACAGCTTGGTCACCGTCGCGCTGCGACGTTCCTGCTCGACTTCACCGGTGTAGAGGCTCGCCATCGGTTCATCGCTGACGACGTGGATTTCCTCCGCGCCGAAGCCGTTGAACTTGGTCCGCATCGCGCAGCCATAAGCGCCAAGCAGGCCGATTTCGATGAAATCGCCAGCCTTGACGTCCGCCGGCAGAAAGAAGGGGCCGGTCATATGGTCGAGGTCGTCGCAGGTCGGGCCGTAAAAGCTGAACGGCACGAGTTCGGCATCGCTTTCCGGTTCGCGCAGCAGCGCGACGGGGAAACGCCAACCGACATGCGCGGCGTCGAACAGCGCGCCATAGGCGCCGTCATTTATGTACAGTTCCTCGCCACGCCGCTTTTCGACGCGCACGATCAGCGAGCTGTACTCGGCCGACAGCGCGCGACCGGGCTCGCACCACAGTTCGGCCGAATAGCTGATCGGCAGGCTTTCGAAGCTGCGGTGGATCGTCTCGAAATAGGCGTCGAGCGGCGGGGGCTCCATGCCCGGATAGGTCGAAGGAAAGCCGCCGCCGACGTCGATGATGTCGACGGTCACCGCCGCGCCGACGATCGCGGCGCGGACGCGCTCCATTGCCTGGGCATAGGCATGTGGCGTCATCGCCTGGCTGCCGACGTGGAAGCAGATGCCAAGGGCATCGGCCGCCTGACGGGTGGCCATCAGCAGTTCACCGACTTCTTCGGGTTCCGCGCCGAACTTCGCTGCAAGGCTGAGCTTCGAATGGTCGGACGACACGCGCAAACGCACGAGCAGGTTCAGGTCCTGTGCGCCTTCGGTCGCGCGGACGATCTTCTCCAACTCTTCCATCGTGTCGAGCGAGAAGGTGCGAACGCCATGCTTCCAATAGGCCTCGGAAATCGCTTCCTCGGCCTTTACCGGATGCATGAAACAGAGCGTCGCTTCGGGGAGGGTGCGGGCGACCAGGCGCACCTCGGCAATCGAGGCGACGTCATAATGGGTCACGCCCGAATCCCACAGCACGCGCAGCAGGTCGGGCGACGGATTCGCCTTGACCGCATACATGGTCGTGCCGGGAAATCGCTCGATGAAGAAACGCGCTGCGCGCCGCGCGGCATGCGGGCGGACAAGCGTAACAGGTTCGACCGGCGAAAGTGCCTGAATCAGCCCGTGGGCGCTATGATGCTGGTGCAACTCAAGGGACCCCCAAAAATAACGTTAAACATCCAAGGCTGCCTTGCGGTTATTGGAAGTCCCCCTGGGGCAGCGGAGGGCGATATATGGACGGGGGTCCCCCCTGTAAAGACCCTTTGGCGCAATTTTGTAATACTGCGGTAACACCCGCGCTGAACCGGGGCTTGCGTGCGCCGATCGGGGCAAAAGCGAGACAAGGCGTCGCATCGTCGCTAGAGATGCTGGCTCGTTACAAGCGAAAGGGCAGGCAGGTCATGGTGTCGCGTGCGGAGGTCAATTACAACTTCACTGACGCCGAACTGGACGAACTGCGCGGCTTTGGCGCGGTCGAATCGCACAAGGCAGGCGACCTGCTGGTCGCAGAGGGCGCGATGGCGCCCGACTGCATCGTCACCCTGTCAGGCCATACGGACATTTTTGCCTCGACGGACGAAGGCCGTAAGCGGGTGGGGTGGATGGAGAGGGGACAGTTCGCCGGGGACCTGTCCGTCCTGACCGGGCAAAGGCACCTTTCCCGCGTCGAAATGGGTGCTGACGGTGAGGTCATTCGAATCGCTCATGTCGATTTCCAGCGTCTAATTGCAGGAAATTCGCATTATTCGGACATCTTCGTCCGCGTGTTGTCGGCGCGGCGGGAGTTCAGCAATCATCGCGGTTTCGCGGTCACCATCGTGATCGGCGCGGCGATGGACCGCAGCGTCTATGCGCTGCGCGATCTGTTGATGAAGCATGGCGTCGCGCACCGCTGGTTCGACCCCGCCGACGGACCGGTGGCCGGGCATCTGATGGCCGAGCGCGGGCTGACGGAGGAGCAGCTGCCGGTGGTGATTCTGGGTGCGGCCGATGTGCTGGTCCAGCCGACGCCGGAGCAACTGGCGGCGGGCCTCGGCCTCGACCTGTTGCCCGACGGAGCGACCGCCGACGTCCTGGTCGTCGGCAGCGGTCCGGGCGGCCTTGCGGCGGCCGTTTACGCTGCTTCGGAAGGGCTGACGGTCATCGCGCTCGATTCGCTGGCGCCGGGCGGACAGGCCGGAACATCGTCGAAGATCGAAAATTATCTGGGCTTCCCGACCGGCATTTCGGGGAACGAGCTTGCCCGCCGGGCGACCGTGCAGGCGCAGAAATTCGGCGCCCGGATCGTCGCGCCGGTTCGCGCGGCGTCGATCGGCCGCGATGGCGACGCCTATTGCCTGCATCTCGCCGACGGGCGGAAGCTGCGCAGTCGCGCCGTCGTCGTCGCGAGCGGCGCGCAATATCAGCGGCTGCCGATCGAGGGCATCGAGTCCTATGAGGGGCGCGGCATCTATTATGGCGCGACGCCGATGGAGGCGCAGCTTTGCGGCAATGCCGAGGTGACCGTGGTCGGTTCGGGCAATTCGGCAGGGCAGGGCGCGATCTATCTCGCGAGCGTCGCGAAGAAGGTTTATGTCATCTTTCGCCGCGCCAGCCTGCGCGAGACGATGTCCGAATATCTGGTCAAGCGGCTGGAGGAACATCCCAATATCGAAATCATCCCGTCGACCGATGTCGTCGGCCTGCGCGGCGAAGGCGGGCTCGACGGGCTGACCTATCGCTGCCGCGAGACGGGCAAGGAGGATTTGTGCGACTGCAAATTCCTGTTCCTGTTCCTCGGCGCCAGCCCGAACACGACGTGGTTGCCGAAGGAAATGGTGTGCGACGAGCGCGGTTTCGTGAAGACCGGCGCCGACATCGCGCCGCTCGAGCTGGTCAAGGCCGGCTGGTCGCTCGACCGGATGCCGAGCCGTTACGAGACGAGCTGGCCGCGCATCTATGCGATCGGCGACGTCCGCAAGGGATCGGTCAAACGCGTCGCCTCGTCGGTCGGCGAGGGATCGGTGGTGGTGAGCGACATTCACCAGGCGTTGGCGGAGATCGGGGCAGCCATCGATTGACCTTTCTTTCGCAGAGGCGCTAAGGCCCTGTTATCGAAGCGAAAAAGAGGGTGAAGATGAGCCTGGTAGCATTTGCGATGGTCCTGGCGGCGCAGGGAATGGCCGAGCCGCTGCCGACGAAAACCGATATTCCAAACGATTTTTCGACCGTCATCTGCCCCAGCGAGGCGGCAGCGCGTAATATGTTGGGCCGTTATTATGGCGTCCAGCCCGCCCCGCGAAACTACGGGATCGACACCAAGCTGTTCTTTGACGGGTTGGCAGCAACGGGTTGTACGCAGGACAGTCCCGATGCCACGTCGGTGATCACGATCCAGCAGGTCGTGGCGCGGCGGACCTTGCCGATGGCCGGCGGAAACGAAACCTATCTGGTCTATCGCGGCGTCAATGCAAAGGGGACCCGGCTGGTCGGCATCGTCGACGAAACCGGCAACAACAAGCATCCGCGCAACGACTTCGAGCGCTGGCTTTCGGAGTTCGTGCCCGATGGCGTGCTCAACTATGACCCGGCGACGATGACCACGGTCTATCTATGCCCGACGGTCGATGGCGCGCGCGCCGCGGTCCGGGCGATCCCGGCGAAGGGCAGCGCCACCGTCCGCAACGCGGCCTTTGCGAAAGCCCGTACCACGAACGGCTGCAGCAAGGCGGCTGCAGGGCGTTATCGGATCACCGCGCGCCACGAAGAGCGTGCGATAGCGTGCGGGTTCGAATGCGAAGACGTCTGGAACGCGCTCGCCGCGACCGATCAGCGCGGCCGAGCGGTCGCACTGATCTTTGACGGCTCGCATTTCTGATCAGCTCAGGCGCGTCTTGAAGTCCTGATAGGCGAATTCGCGGATCAGCGTCAGTTCGTCGGTTTCGCTGTCCCACAGCCAGATCGAGGGCAGCGGCACGCCGTTGAAGGTGTTGGTCTTCACCATCGAATAATGCGCCTGGTCGAGGAAGGCGAAGCGCTGTCCGATGCGCGCGCCGCCGGGCAGGCGATAGTCGCCGATGACGTCGCCGGCCAGGCAGGAGGGCCCGCCAAGGCGGGTCGTCATACCCTCGGCACCTTCGCCCAGCATCGCGGGGCGGTATGGCGCCTCGATCACGTCGGGCATATGGCAGGTGGCCGAAATGTCGGTGATGCCGATCGGCATGCCGTTGTCGAAAAGATCGAGAACCTCACCGACAAGAATCCCCGCGTCGAGCGCGATCGCTTCGCCCGGTTCGATCATAACGTCGCAATCGGTCGCCGCGCGAACCTGTTTCAGGAACGCGATCAGGTCATCGACCTGATAATCGGCGCGCGTGACATGATGGCCGCCGCCGAAGTTGATCCATTTCATCTGCCCGAAGAAGGGACGCAGGATCGGTTGCACCGCGGCCCAGGTCCGCTGAAGCGGCGGAAAATCCTGTTCGCACAGCGTGTGCATATGGATGCCGTCGATGCCCTCCATATGTTCGGGCAGCAACTGGCTGATCGGAAAGCCCAGGCGGCTGCACGGGGCGGCGGGATCATATTTCGCCACCTCGCCCTCGCTGTGCATCGGATTGATGCGCAGACCGACGTCGAAGCTTTCACCCTTGGCCCGCAAGTCGTCGAGCAACGGTCGAAAGCGAAGAATCTGGCCGGGCGAATTGAAGATCAGATGATCGGAGAGACGAGCGATCTCGGGAAGATCGGCTTCCTTGTAGCCCGCGCAATAGGTCGCCACTTCGCGGTCGCCGTCGGGGCCGGCATATTCCTCGCGGCCGAGCTTGGCCTCGTAAAGGCCGGACGCGCAGACGCCATCGAGATAGCTGGCGATCGTCGGCCCGAGCGACCACATCGAAAAGGCCTTGAGCGCCGCGAGCACGCGCGCGCCCGACTGGTCGCCGATGTGGCGCAGCACGGACAGGTTCGCGCGCACCTTCGCCGCATCGACGACGAAGGCGGGAGAGGGGACGCGGTTCAGGTCGAAATGGGCAAAAGCCCCGGGATCGCCGGCTCTGGTTTCCATGAGGCGCCTCTAGAGTTTTTCGGTGACGGATGAAAGCGGGTCGGTTTCGTCGGCGCTAGTTGTGGAGACCGCGCGCCATTTTCAAGAGACTGTGCCTTGACGCCTCCGGCAAGCGGAGCCTCAGGCGGCAATCGGTCCCTTGAAGATGAAGAAGGCGCCCGCGGCGATCAGTCCGAAGCCGACAAGGTGATTCACGGTCAGCTTCTCGCCGAGCCAGAAAACCGCGAATCCGGCAAAGATGATCAGCGTGATCACCTCCTGCAACGTCTTCAGTTCGGCGGCGCTATAGACGCCATATCCGATGCGGTTCGCCGGGATGACCAGGCAATATTCGAAGAAGGCGATGCCCCACGCGATCAGGATGGCCAGCCATAGCGGCCGCGACATCTCGCCCAGTTGCCCGTACCAGGCAAAGGTCATGAAGATGTTCGAGACGAACAGCAGGCCGATCGGCGCGAGGTAGGCAGTCATCGAAATTCCTTTGCACGCGTGGGGGCCGACCTATGCGGCCCCCGCGCAGCAATCAGAAATCGAGCGGTGCGTCCAGTTCCTTCACCTGCCACGGCAGGCCGTGCTTGTTCAGCATGTCCATGAAAGGATCGGGGTCCATCTGTTCCATGTTGAACACGCCGTCACCGTTCCATGTGCCGGTTACCATCATCGCGGCGCCGATCATCGCGGGAACGCCGGTGGTATAGCTGACCGCCTGGTTGCCGGTTTCGGCATAGGCGTCCTCATGGTCGCAGATGTTATAGAGATACAGCGTCTTTTCCTTGCCGTCCTTGCCCAGGCCGGTGGCAATGACGCCGATGTTGGTCTTGCCCTTCGTCGTCTCGCCCAGGCTCGACGGTTCGGGCAGTACGGCCTTCAGGAACTGCAGCGGGATGATCTCGCGCCCTTCATAGATGACCGGATCGATGCGCGTCATGCCGACGTTCTGCAGGACCGTCAGATGCTGGATATAGGCATCGCCGAAGGTCATCCAGAAGCGGATGCGCCGGATTTCGGGCAGGTGCGTCTTCAGGCTTTCGATCTCTTCATGATACATGAGGTACATGTTCTTCGGCCCGACGGCCTCGAAGTCGAACGACTGCTTCACCGACATCGGCGGGGTTTCGACCCAGTCGCCATTCTCCCAGTGACGCGCGACGGCGGTCACTTCGCGGATGTTGATTTCCGGATTGAAGTTGGTCGCGAAATGCTGGCCATGATCGCCGCCGTTGCAATCGAGGATGTCGAGCGTGTCGATGCGATCGAAATGATGCTTCTTCAGCCAGGTGGTGAACACGCTGGTCACACCGGGATCGAAGCCCGAACCCAGCAGCGCCATGAGGCCGGCGTCCTTGAAGCGGTCCTGATACGCCCACTGCCAATGATATTCGAACTTCGCCTCGTCGCGCGGTTCATAGTTGGCGGTGTCGAGATAGTGCGCGCCGGTCGACAGGCACGCCTCCATGATCGTGAGATCCTGATAGGGCAAGGCAAGGTTCACGACGTGCGTCGCGCCGACCTTGCGGATCAGCGCGGCAGTCGCGTCGATGTGATCGGCGTCGACTTCGGCCGTCTGAATCGTGACGCCGGTACGTTCCTTGACCGACTCGGCGATCGCGTCGCACTTGAACTTGCGGCGGCTCGCGAGCGTGATGTCGGGAAAGATGTCGGGGTTCATCGCCATCTTGTGCACCGCGACCGAACCGACGCCACCCGCGCCGATCACCAGAACCTTGCTCATGTAAAAAATCTCCTGCGCCTAGCTATGCGGCTTGTCTTGTATGCCCGGCCCTATAGGACGAAGCCATGACACAGCAAAGCCCCGAAGCCCTGATCGATCCGACGCGCGCGCCGACCCTGGCTGGGGTGGAACGCGCGGCGGCGAAAGTCGCTGCATTGCTGCCGCAAACGCCACTGCTGCCGTTGGAGGTCGATGGCAGAACGATCTGGTGCAAGGCCGAATGCCTTCAGCCCGTCGGCGCGTTCAAGATTCGCGGTGCCTGGCACCGACTGACCGACCTGACCCCCGAGCAGGCCAACGAGGGCGTCGTCGGCGTGTCGAGCGGCAATCACGCGCAGGGCGTCGCCTGGGCGGCAAAGCGGCTGGGTATCGCCGCAACGATCATCATGCCCAGCAACGCGCCGGCGATGAAGCTGGCCGCGACGCGATCGCTGGGAGCGGAGGTCGTGCTTTACGACCGCGTCACCGAATCACGCGATGCGATCGCCGCGAAACTGCTCAGCGAGCGCGGCGGGACGCTCGTTCACGCTTATGGCGATCCGTGGATCATCGAAGGCCAGGGCAGCCTGGGGATCGAGGCGCGCGCGCAGATGCAGGCGCGCGGTATCGATGGACCCGATCTGGCCGTCGCGTGTTGCGGTGGCGGTGGATTGTCGGCGGGGCTGGCGCTTGCTTGCCCTGACGCGGAGATTATCGCCGTCGAACCCGAAGGCTGGGACGATGTGACCCGCAGTCTGGCCGCAGGAAAGATTCTTTCGGTCCCCGACCTGGCCTACCCGACCGAGTGCGACGCGCTTCAGACGCCGGAAACCTGGTCGATCAATTTCGCGGTGCTGCAGGCGCGCGGGGTTCGCGGCGTCGTGGTGACGCGCAACGAAGTACGGCACGCGATGCGCACGGCGTTCGAGAAGCTGCATCTGGTGGTCGAACCGGGCGGTGCGGCGGCGCTTGCCGCGGTGCTGGCGGGGAAGGTTCCGCTGACCGACGCCACGCTCGTCACGCTGTCGGGTGGTAACGTCGACCCCCTGAAGTTTGCCGAGATCATCAGCGAACAGGAAACTTATCGATAGCCAAGCGTTTCGACGTGGAAGGAGAAGCATGATGCAGAAGAGCATGATCCTGGCGAGCGTCACAGCGCTTGCGCTGCTGACCGGGTGCCAGAAGGCGGAAGCGCCGGCGCCCACCGACACGGCGACCACGACGGAAGAGGTGCCGGTGGAGACCGTCCCTGCCGAAGGCGCTGAAACTTCCGACGCCGCCGCGGCCCATCGCTTTGCCAGCTGGGCGGGCAAATGGACCGGGGTCGAGGGCATGTATGTCACGATCACGACCGCCGAACCCGGCAAGTACAAGCTGGAGATGCAATCGGACCTCGACACCAAGGGGACCTATGACGGCTCGGACAGCGAGCATGGCATCAAGTTCAAGCGCGGCACCGAAGAATTGTCGCTGCGTCGCGGCAATGGCGATGAGACCGGCCTCAAATATCTGGCCGGCAAGAAGGAATGCCTGATCGTCAAGCAGGGCGAAGGATATTGCCGCGATTGATCGATGAATCGGCGGCGGTCGTTTTTTGACGCTGTCGCCGATTTGTCATCGAAACGACGCGGGAATCGCAACAAACGCTGTCATGGGCGGCCCGGATCCACCTGTCTCCGGGAGACCATGAAACATGGCCAGCCAACCCAATCGCAAGATCGCCGCCGCCGTCATTCGGCACGACGCCGAGCAGAAGCAACGCCTGCTCGATCGCGCCTTTGCCCTCGCTTTCAAGGGGCTGGTCTATGCGCAGATATGGGAAGACCCGATCGTCGACATGGAGGCGCTGGCGATCGAGCCGGGCAATCGCATCGCGACGATCGCAAGCGGCGGCTGCAACGTCTTTTCCTATCTGACGGCCGACCCGGCGGAGATCGTCGCAGTCGACCTCAACACCGCGCATGTCGCGCTCAACAATCTGAAACGCGTCGCGATCCAGCGATTGCCCGATCATGACAGTTTCCGGCGTTTCTTCGCGGACGCCGACGATGTCGCCAATATCGCGGACTATCGTGCCTTCGTCCGCCCCCATCTGGACGAGACGAGCCGCCGGTATTGGGAGGGGCGCGACCTAGTCGGCCGCCGCCGGATCAACGGCTTTGCGCGCGGATTGTACAAGCGCGGTCTGCTCGGCAATTTCATCGGGCTCGCGCATTTCGTCGCAAGGATGCATCGGATCGATCTGCGCGCCTTTCTGGCCGCGAAGACGATCGAGGAGCAGCGGGCGATTTTTGAAACGCAGTTCGCTCCCTTTTTCGACCGCAAGCTGATCCGCTGGATCACCGACCAGCGGTCTTCGCTCTTCGGTCTTGGTATTCCGCCGGCGCAATATGACGCGCTCGCCGATGGCAAGCCCATGGCGGACGTGCTGCGCGGCCGTCTTGAAAAGCTGGCGTGCGACTTCCCGCTGGAGGAGAATTATTTCGCCTGGCAGGCGTTCGGGCGCGGTTATGGCAAGGGGACCGGGGCGCCGCTGCCGCCCTATCTGCAGGCCGGAAACTATGCCGCGGTTCGTGCCCGGGCGGAGCGCGTCACGATGCTGCATGCGAATATGACCGACATGCTGGCGGCGGCTGACGCCGCGAGCTTCGATCGCTATATCTTTCTGGATGCGCAGGATTGGATGAGCGACGCGCAACTCGTCGCGCTGTGGAGTGAAGTGACGCGGACCGCGCGACCGGGCGCACGGGTACTGTTCCGCACCGCCGCCGAGCCGACGCTGCTTCCGGGGCGGCTGCCGGACGATCTGCTCGGCAGGTGGGACTATCGCGCCGAAGAGTCGCTGGGCTTCACGCGCCGCGACCGGTCGGCAATCTATGGCGGCGTCCATCTCTATGTGCTGAAGGACGCGTGAGCGTGGTTGCCGGGCATGGCGAGTTGATGGACAGCGTCTATCGCAGCCAGCGTCACATCTATGATCTGACGCGCAAATATTACCTGCTGGGCCGCGACGGGCTGATCGACGACCTTGCGCCTCCGCCGGGCGGATCGGTGCTCGAAATAGGATGCGGCACGGGGCGAAACCTGATCGCGGTGGGCAGGGCGTGGCCCGAGGCGCGGTTGTTCGGCGTCGATATCTCCGAAGCGATGCTCGAAACCGCGCGGGCGGCGGTGGATCGCGCGGGCGTCGCGGCGCTGCTGGCGAGGGGCGATGCCCGCGATTTCGATCCGCAGGCGCTGTTCGGGCGCGAGACCTTCGATCGCGTGTTCATCAGCTATGCGCTGTCGATGATCCCGGAGTGGCAGGCCGCGCTGGTGCACGCCGCGCGTTGCGTCGCGCCCGGCGGACGGTTGGAGTTTGTCGATTTCGGACAGCAGGACCGCCTGCCCGGATTGTGGAAGCGCATGCTGTTCGGATGGCTCGCGCAGTTCCACGTCGCGCCGCGCGCGGAACTTGCACCCATGATCGGCGGATTGGCGAAGGAGGTCGGCGCCGCAGGATATTGCCGCAGCATCTATCGCGGCTACGCGATCCGCGGCGGTCTCGCGCGCGGCTGATTTGCTGCTATCGTGGCCCCGGGCAGAGGAGGGGCGGATGAACGAGCGGGAGTCGGCGGCAGTGATGGAAACGCTCGCACAGGCGTTTCAGACCGATCCCGCGCTATCGTGGATATTGCCCGACGCCGAGCACCGCGCGCGGGCGCTTCGCAGCCTGTTTCGCGTGCTCGTGCCCGCCGACGCGCGCGCCGGATGCGTGCTGCGGTCCGATGATGACGAGGCGGCGGCGCTGTGGCGGGCGCCGGGGCACGCCGATAGCGGGATGCTCGAGTTCCTGCGTAACGTCATTCCGCTGGTGGCGACCTTCGGCACCGCATTGCCGCGCGGACTGAAGGTGCAGGCGGGGATCGATGCGCATCGGCCCAAGGGACGCTTCTGGTATCTCCACTATGTCGGCGTCCGCCCGGAGCATCAGGGCAAGGGGCATGGCGGGCGGATCATCCGCGCGCAGACGGCTGCGGCGGACCGCGAAGGGCTGCCGTGCTGGCTGGAGACGGCGACGCCGGACAATGTGCCGCTGTACGAGCGGCTGGGCTTCGTAACGCAGGTGGAGTGGGACGTCGCGGGCGGTGGTCCGCATTTCTGGGGAATGATGCGGCCGCCGTCAGAGGAACGATAAGAGCAGCAGGATCAGGACGACCGGGACGACGATGAACAGTCCCATGATGCACCCGACGCGCTCTCGTTGATTTTTCGGAAACGCTCCGTCCGCGTTGAAGACCGTCTCCAACAGGTCGGACAGGTTGAAGGGCATTCAGCCGATCAGTCGATCAGTCGTTGAACCCGACGAACCGCACCGCCTCGTCCACGCTCTTGCGGTTCGACACCACGGCGTTCGCAGGAAACTCTTCATCGGGCCAGCCGAGGGCAACGCAGATCATGATGACCTGGTCGTCCGGGATCTGCGCATGTTCGCGCACGACCGGACTTTGCATGATGCCCTGGCTGTTGATGACGCAGCCGAGCCCGCGCGACCAGGCGGCATTGACCAGCGCGTTGGTTACCGCGCCGCAATCGAACGGGGCGATATCGCTGCCGAGCAGCACGCGGTCATAGGTGACGACGATGCTGACGGGAGCATCGAACTGCCGAAAGCCGCGCAGAACCCAGTCCTGGCGGGCATCCTTGTCGTCGCGCGCGATCCCCATCGCCCCGAACAATTGTTTCGCGATCTCGATCTGGCGGGCGCGATGATCCTCGGCGATCCCGTCGAACCGGCGAAACTCGCGGCTGTCGGGCTTGCCGGCCAAAATTCCGTCGGTATTGCCACGGCGGATTGCGTCGAGCGGCGCACCGGTGATGACCGAAAAATTCCAGCACTGATTGTTGAAGGACGAGGGTGCGCGCATCGCGACCTCGATGATTTCGGCAACGAGCGCTTTCGGAACGGGCTTGTCGAGGAAGCCGCGGATCGAGCGGCGCCCAACGACGACTTCGTCATAGCCCGGCAAGATCGTCACGCGGCCTTGCGGAGTTCCAGGCGATCCCAGATTTCGGCCAGCGCCTCGGTCAACTCCCGCATCATCGCCTCGTCATGTGCGGGGCCGGGGGTGAAGCGCAGGCGCTCCGTGCCGCGCGGCACGGTGGGGAAATTGATCGGCTGCACATAGACGCCATATTCGGCGAGCAGGATGTCGCTGATCTTCTTCGCACGGACGGGGTCGCCGACCATCAGCGGAACGATGTGCGTCGTCGAATCCATCACCGGAAGGCCGGCGTCGCGGAAGCTCTGCTTCAGGTAAGCGGCGGCCGCCTGCTGCGCATCGCGCTCGACGCTCGACGATTTCAGATGGCGAACGCTGGCAAGCACGCCCGCGACGAGAACCGGCGACAGGCTGGTCGTGAAGATGAAGCCGGGCGCGTAAGAACGGATCACGTCGATGATGTTCTTGTCGGCGGCGATATAGCCGCCCATCACGCCGAACGCCTTGCCGAGCGTGCCTTCGATAATCGTCACGCGGCTCGCGGCTTCGTCGCGGTCGGTGATGCCGCCGCCACGCGGGCCGTACATGCCGACGGCGTGGACTTCGTCGCAATAGGTGAGGGCGTTGTACTTCTCGGCCAAGTCGCAGATCGCGTGGATCGGCGCGACGTCGCCATCCATCGAATAGACGCTTTCGAACGCGATCAGCTTGGCAGCTTCGGGATCGTCGGCAGCCAGCAGTTCCTCAAGATGCGCGAGGTCGTTGTGGCGCCAGACGCGCTTTTCGCAGCCCGAATTGCGGATGCCCGCGATCATCGAAGCATGGTTGAGCTCGTCGGAATAGATGATGCAATTCGGCAGCAGCTTGCCGAGCGTGCCGAGCGTCGCCTCGTTGGAGATATAGCCCGAGGTGAAAAGCAGCGCCCCGTCCTTGCCGTGCAGGTCGGCAAGTTCGTTTTCCAGGTCGATGTGATAGTGCGTGTTGCCGCCAATGTTGCGCGTACCGCCCGAACCGGCGCCGACGTCGTGCAGCGCCTCTTCCATCGCGGCGATAACCTTGGGATGCTGGCCCATCGCGAGATAGTCGTTCGAACACCAGACGGTGATCGGCTTCGGTCCATTGTGGCCGGCGAAACAGCGGGCGTTCGGAAAGGCGCCCTTGTTACGCAAAATGTCGATGAAGACGCGATAGCGTCCTTCTTCGTGCAGCCGGTCAATCGCGCGTGCGAAAATATCGTTATAGTTCACGTTTCAGCCCCGCATCTCTGGTGCCAGTCCAGGCCTTCAGTCGCCGCTCCCTCCGGCGACGGTAATGGGCGCGCAATAACGTTGAAAAGTCACGAAAGCCAGTGCGAACGATTCGCAGCAGATAGGTCAAATTGTCTCAATGGAGCCAATGCCATAAGGCGCCAGCGCCGCGAGGGGCGGAGGCGGACGGTCCTCGCTTCGGGTGAAGACCGCAACGCCGGGCGATGCGCTGCCCGGCCAGCGCTGCCCCTCGGTAAGATAGGCGATCCGCCGCGCGATCCCCGCCGCGCCGTCGATCAGGCTGACATCTGGGCCTGCCGCAGCTTGCAATTCCTCCTGCAACAGGGGGAAGTGCGTGCAGGCAAGGACGATGACGTCGAGCATGTCGCCATCCGGCTGATCGCGCAGTCCCGCAATGGCGCGCTCGACGACGGCGGGGTCGACCGCTTCCCCGCGCAGCTTGGCTTCGGCGGCCGTGACCAGACCGGGGCTGCCGTGGCGCAGGACCGTCTTGTCGCTCGCGAACCGGGCGCTGAGGTCGGAGACATAGGGCTGTCGCACCGTCGCCTCGGTCCCGAGCACGCCGATGACACCGGTGCGGGTCATCGCGGCGGCAGGCTTGATCGCAGGGACGGTGCCGACGATCGGCAGGTCCAGGGCCGCGCGAACATGGGCCAGGGCGATGGTGGAGGCGGTGTTGCAGGCGATCACCGCAAGGCGGGGACGATAGCGTTCGACCAGGCGGCCTAGCAGCGCGGGAACGCGGGCGGCCAGCTCGACATCGCTCTTCTGGCCATAGGGCAGGCCGGCATAGTCGGCGGCATAAACGATGGGGGCGGTGGGCAGCAGCTCGCGCGTCGGCCCAAGGACGGTCAACCCGCCGAGGCCGCTGTCGAAAAAGAGAATGGGCGCGTCGGCACCGAGGGAATGATCCATATCGGATGCGGCGATACGCCAATCGGCCTTTCCACAGCAAGCGCGGCGTTGACCCGCCCACCCGTCTGCCGCCAAAAGGCGCTCGCGGTCGGGTGCGATTCCACCCACAGCCGGGGAGCGCCACGCATGATGACCATCGCCTTGATCCTGACGGGCTATCTGCTTGGATCGATCCCTTTCGGTATCATTTTGACGCGCCTGTTCGGCGCCGGCGACCTGCGCCAGATCGGGTCGGGCAACATCGGTGCGACCAATGTGCTGCGCACGGGACGCAAGGGGTTGGCGGCGGGAACGCTGATCCTGGATGGCGCCAAGGGCGCCGTTGCCGTGCTGTTGGCGCGACATTTCGTGCCCGAGCTGGGCCAGGACGGCGCGATGATCGCGGGTGCCGCCGCCATGATCGGGCATTGCTATCCCGTCTGGCTCCGGTTCCGTGGGGGCAAGGGCGTTGCGACGCTGCTCGGCCTGTCGCTTGCGCTTGCCTGGCCGATCGGCGTCGTTTTTGCGGTGGTATGGCTGGGAACCGTTCTGATCCTGCGCATCTCGTCGCTCGGCGGGATGCTGGGCGCGGTGTCGGCGCCGATCGCCGCACTGCTGTTCGGCCATCCGGTCTATGCGATCGGGCTCGCCGGCTTGGCGGTCATCGTCCTTTGGCGCCATCGCGAAAATATCGCGCGGCTACGGGCGGGCACCGAACCGCGCATCGGCTCGGGAAAGGGTGACGCCGCGTGACCCACGCCGAGCGGGTCGCGCGATTGCGTCTGATCCGCACGCCGCATGTCGGACCCGTCAGCTGGCGCCAGCTCATGCTGCGCTTCGGTTCGGGTGAAGCCGCGCTGGAAGCGTTGCCGGGCCTTGTCCTGCGGGGAGGCGCGGGAAAGCCCCGTATTGCCCCGATCGAGGTTGCCGAGCGCGAAATGGCGCGGGTTGCCGAGCTCGGTGCGCGGCATGTGTTTTTTGACGAGGGCGGTTATTCGCCCATGCTCTGCGAGATTGAGGGCGCTCCGCCGGTGATCATCGTGCGTGGCGATGCCGCGATGCTGCGGCGTCCCTGTGTGGCGATCGTCGGCGCGCGCAATGCATCGGCCATCGCGAACCGATTTGCGCGGCAGATGGCGGCCGATCTGGCCGCGCGGGATGTCACGGTCGTCAGCGGGCTAGCGCGCGGGGTCGATACCGCGGCGCATGTCGGCGCGCTTGGCGGAAGGACGGCGGCGGTGATCGCGAGCGGGATCGATATCGCGTTTCCGCCCGAGAATGCGGGGCTTCAGGAAAAGATCGCGATCGACCAACTGCTCATCGCCGAACAGCCGCCCGGGACGGAGCCGCTTGCGCGGCATTTTCCTGCCCGCAATCGCATCATTGCGGGGCTGGCGCACGGGACGGTGGTTATCGAGGCGGCGCCCCGATCGGGATCGCTGATCACGGCGCGACGCGCCGGCGATTACGGGCGCGAGGTGATGGCCGTGCCTGGCTCGCCGCTCGACCCGCGCGCGCAGGGGTGTAACCAGTTGATCCGCGAGGGCGCGACGCTTGTGCAGAATGTCGACGACGTACTCGAAGCATTGGGGCCGATCGACGCGCGGATGGCCCGCGAACCGCGACGTGCCTTCGCCGATGACCTGGTCGTTGCGGATATGGGCGATAGTGACCGCGACGCGGTTGCCGGGCTTCTTGGCCCCACGCCGGTCGCGGTGGACGAGGTCGTTCGCCAGTCCGGGCGTCCCGCCCCGATGGTGCAACTCGTGCTGCTGGAACTGGAGCTTGCGGGCCGCATCGCTCGGCATGCCGGTGCACGCGTTTCGTTGATGTGACGCGCGACACAGCGCAGCAACTCCTTCTAACTTAACAGTTCAGCGTGGTTCAGCCACGGTTCAGCGGTCGACCGACAGGCTGATGATATTGTATCACATGTGGGGAGTTGATGATGCGCAGTCGATTATTGACGGGTGTGACGATGTTCGCGGTACTGGCTTCGGTGCCGGGGCCGGTTCCCGTTGGCATGGCGTACGCGAGGACGCCGGCGTTGCAGGAGGGCTTTTGCCGCAATGCCGAACCGCTGCCGCGCCTCGACCCCGAATATACGCCGCGTCCGCAGCAGACCGCCGGCAGCGGCAAGTCGTCGGGAAAGCGCGATCGTGCGGTGATCGAACCCGAGCCGTCCCTGATCGCCCCGGAACCGCCGATGATGGCTCCGCCACCGCCGCCCGCTCCGCCGCCGCCGCCACCGCCACCGCCACCTTCTCCGGTCTATGAGAGCAGCGCCGATGTGGTCGTGACCGGATCGCGCGCCGTGGACGGAGCGGCGGAATCGTCGGCTGCCGCTTCCGAAGCCGCGCCCGCGCCTGTCGCGGCATCGCCGGTACCGGGATCTTCGTCCGACTATTCGCGCGTTGCGCCGGGTATCGTGCCGCCGCGCCCCTATCCGCGACCCCAGCCGCAGTCGGGAATCCTGACGGCGGGCGAGCATGACGATCTTTTGAACCCGGAGCTTTATGCCGCCTATGTCGCCCGGTCGGGCGACCTGGGGCAAGAGGTGCGCGACCTGCCGCGTGTCGACACGATGCGCGTCGTCACGGTCAAGGTGAACGACCGCAACGGCCAGCCGATGCCCTTCGCCGATGTCATCGTCACCTGTTCGGACGGCAACAGCATCAGGATGGCGACGCAGGCGGACGGCAGTGCCGTCTTCTTCCCCGGGCTCGACCGGTTGAGCGAACGCATCACGGTTTCGGCGCAGAAGGGCGGGCGAACGATCGCGGATCCGCGCGCTGTGCTGGTCAGCAGCGCGGCGGGCGGGCAGACGGTGGGGCTGACCGCCAATCAGGCGTCGACCAAAGCGACCAAGCTGGACCTGATGCTGGTCGTCGACACGACGGGCAGCATGGGCGACGAGATACGCTATCTTCAGTCCGAGTTGCGTTCGATCATCGCGGCGATTTCGGACAAGCACCGTGACCTGGATATTCGCATCGGTTTCGTTTTCTACCGCGACGAGGGTGACGATTATGTCACGCGCACGATTGCCTTCGATCGCGATATCGGCCGCGTCCAGGGCGCCTTGGCGCGCCAGGATGCAAATGGCGGCGGCGACTATCCCGAGGCGATGGATCAGGCGCTGATCCGTGCCGTGGGCCAGGAATGGCGCCCGGATGCGGTAAAGTCGCTGCTGCTGGTCGCCGATGCGCCGCCGCATGACGAGAAATTCGGTCGAACATGGAAGGCCGCCGAGGCCGCGCGCGCGAAGCGGATCCAGATCACGCCGGTCGCGGCATCGGGCGTCGCCGACAAGGCCGAATATGCGATGCGTGCGATGGCGGCGGCAACGCAGTCGCGTTATCTTTTCCTGACCGACGACAGCGGCGTTGGCAACCCGCACGCTCCGCCGGCAATCGACTGTTATCTGGTCACCCGGCTCGATGCGCTGGTTCGCCGTGTGATCGACAGCCAGATCAGCGGTCGCCGCATCGAGCCCGAGGACCAGGAGGTCATTCGGAGCGTCGGGAAATATGATGCGGGCAAATGCATTCTGCCCGCCGACTTCAAGTGGCAGAACCAGTAGGGAATTGACACACCCCCGCATCTGAACGATGCGGGGGTCGTGGGTTGCTTCGATTAACCTCTCTCTTTGGTCGGATGGGTCGGCTGGCGGGGTGAGGGGTCGGAGGTATTACCCATGAAGAAATTGCTGTCGGCCGTCGCCATCGCCGCGATGCTGGCCCAGCCCGTAGCTGTCGCCGCCAAGGACAAGGAACCGGTCAAGATATCGGGGCCGGCCAATGCGAAGGGCGTCACCACCGTTACTGTCGGCGCCTTCAATGTCGGTTTCATCTTTGAATCGACCGATCAGTCCGCATCGAGTGGCGGCCTGGTGGGCGCGTTCGGCGGAACCACCAAGGCGAAGAGCGAACTGGTCGGCGTGACGCCCGAGATGATGCAGGCGATCACCGATACCGCCTATGCCGACTTCGTATCGCAGCTCACCGCGAGCGGTTACACCGTGCAGCCTGCGGCCGACCTGTTCGGTCATGCGGCGCTGGCAAAGACCAAGTCGCAGGAGGTGCCGCTCGACATCAATATCGCGCTGGAAAAGGGCAGCAAGGGCAAGGCGACCTATTTCAAGCCGAGCAGCTTTCCTTCGCTGTTGATGATCCCCGGCGACTTTATGGGGTCGGGGATGAGCAGCATCGGGATCAACATGTCCGCGGGGCAGGCGAGCATGGCGCTCACCAACTATGCGAAGGATGCGGGCGTCGGTGTGATCGACGTCGTCTATCTGATCGACTTTTCGCAGTTGAAGCGCCCCGGGGCGTTCAGCTTCGGCGGGCTTCAGGTGAACAGCGCGCTGTCGGTCAGCGCCGATTATTCGCGCATCACGCTGATCACGCCCGGGGGCAAGCAGTCGGTCATCACGGTGAAGGCGCCGGTCGCGGTCGAGGGCGAGTTCGTCGAAAAGAGCGACGCGTCGAGCGGAACCGACAAGGCGCTGCAATCGACCGCGAACGTGGCGGGCGGCCTGGCTGCGGTCGCCGGTTTCGGCGGCCTGCGTTTCGGCAAGACGCGCAAGTTCGCCTTCACGGCCAAGCCCGGCAATTATGAGGAAGGCGCCGCAAAGGCAGCGAGTCTGGCCAGCGAGATGCTGATCGGGCGGCTCGGCACGCTACGCTGAACCCCGCGCGGGCGGGCGGATCAAATCCTTCTTGACGAAGGGGGAGGCCGCCCGCCACCCTGCGTTCACAGGGGCGCGGGGGAAGATCAGGCAATGCAGTTCGATGCCAGTTTGCTGGTTCCGTCCCTTCGGCGAAGCTGGGACATGGCGGCCGCCATGCCGGCGAAGGTCGGCTTGGCGTGGCTCGGCACTGCAGGGATCGGCCTGGCTTCCGACCTGGCCATGGACCGGATCGGCGGAACGGGAAGCGGCATCCTGATCCTGTACGGGATCGCGATCACCTTCATCCAGGTCTGGATCACCCGCGAGACGCTGCGGCGCGCGGGGGTTGAGGCCGCGATGCCCACGGCGGCATCGCTGAGCGTCTATCTGCAGGGCGTGCTGATCGGCCTGGGCGTCATCGTCGGGGGATTGCTCCTGATATTGCCCGGCCTTTATGTCTTCGCACGCTGGTATCTCGCCAGCGTGATCCTGATCGAGAGGGGAAGCGGTCGCCGGGCGGCGATGTCGCGAAGCTGGGAGATGCTGGATGCGCATTGGCCCGCGGCCTTGGGAGCCGGGCTGATCATGTTCGCCTTGTCCGCCGCGCCGCTCGTCGTAACGCTGACCGCGCCGGCCCTGATCGACGAGTTTGGGGTTGGCTGGTTATTGGCGACGAACCTGTTTGCCGCCGTCGGGCTGGTGGGCGGATATCTTGTTGCAGTCGCGCTCTACTTGTTTATCGAGCAGCCCGCTTCGACATTACAGGAAATTTTCGGTTGACGCGCGGCGCGTCAACGCCACCCTCGCGCGTACGTACGTAAGAGATTCCGGGGAATAGATTTTTCATGCAATTGGTGATTGTGGAATCGCCCGCCAAGGCGAAGACGATCGAGAAGTATCTGGGTCGCGATTTCAAGGTTCTGGCATCCTATGGCCACGTCCGTGACCTGCCGCCGAAGGACGGCTCGGTCGATCCTGACGACGGCTTTGCGATGCAGTGGCAGCTTTATCCGGACAAGGCCAAGCGGCTGAAGGATATTCAGGACGCGGCGAAGCAGGCCGATCGACTGATCCTGGCGACTGACCCTGATCGTGAGGGTGAAGCCATCAGCTGGCATGTGCAGGAATTGCTGCGCCAGAAAAAGGCGCTGCCGCAGGTGGTCGACCGCGTCACCTTCAACGCGATCACCAAGCAGGCCGTGACCGATGCAATGGCACATCCGCGCGCGCTCGACGACGATCTGATCGACGCCTATCGCGCGCGCCGTGCGCTCGACTATCTTGTCGGCTTCACCCTGTCGCCGGTGCTGTGGCGCAAGCTGCCCGGCGCGAAGTCGGCGGGCCGCGTCCAGTCGGTCTCGCTGCGCCTCGTCGTCGAACGCGAGCGTGAGATCGAAGCCTTCGTTGCGCAGCAATATTGGTCGGTCACCGGGCTGTTCGAAATGGGCGGCACGCCGTTCAAGGCGCGCCTCTCACGTTGGCGTGGCGACAAGATCGAGCGGCTATCGATCGGCACTGAAGCCGACGCGCGCGCGGCCGAAGCCGATGTGAAGGCTGGCCATTTCACCGTCGACGCGGTCGAGACCAAGCCGTTGACGCGCAACCCGCCGCCGCCGTTCACGACATCGACCCTGCAGCAGGAGGCCGCGCGCAAGCTCGGTTTCTCGGCGAGCCATACGATGCGTGTCGCGCAGGACCTCTATGAGGACGGCGCGATCACGTACATGCGTACCGATGGCGTCCAGATGGACGGCAGCGCGATCAGCGCTGCCCGCCGCGCTATCGCGGATCGGTACGACGGCGGCTATGTGCCCGACCAGCCGCGTCAGTATCAGGCGAAGGCGAAGAATGCCCAGGAGGCGCACGAAGCGATCCGTCCGACCGACTTCGGCAAGGACAAGGTCGGCGGCGGCGATCATGCGCGTCTCTACGAACTGATCTGGAAGCGCGCGCTTGCCAGCCAGATGGCATCGGCCAGGCTGGAACGCACCAGTGTCGACCTGTCCGACGGGACGGGAAAAACGACGCTGCGCGCGACGGGGCAGGTGGTGAAGTTCCCCGGCTTCCTCGCGCTGTACGACGAAGGCCGCGACGATGCCGAGGACGAAGATGCGCGCCTGCTGCCGGCGATGGCGAAGGGCGACGCGCCCGCCAAGACCGGCGTCGAGGTCGAGAAGCACGAAACGCAGCCCCCGCCGCGCTATTCCGAAGCCAGCCTGGTCAAGAAGATGGAAGAGCTCGGCATCGGTCGTCCCTCGACCTACGCCTCGATCCTGCAGGTTCTTAAGGATCGCGCCTATGTACGCGTGGAGAAGAACCGCTTCATTCCGGAAGAAAGCGGACGGCTGCTGACGGCATTCCTCGAACGCTTCTTTGGCCGCTATGTCGAATATGATTTCACCGCGGGCCTGGAAGAGGAACTCGACGATGTGTCGGGTGGCCGTGCGCAGTGGCAAGCGGTGCTCGATCGGTTCTGGCGCGACTTCAAACCGCGCACCGGCGAAGTCATGGAACAGAAGCCGTCGGAAATTACCGCGGCGCTCGACGAGTTTCTTGGTCCCTACCTGTTTCCCGACAAGGGCGACGGCAGCGATCCGCGCCTCTGCCCGAATTGCGGAACCGGTCGGCTCGCGCTGCGCGGCGGCAAGTTCGGTCCGTTCATCGCGTGCAGCAATTATCCGGACTGCAAGTTCACCCGGAAGTTCGCCCAGCCGGGCGGCGCGGATGGCGGTGCGGATGCCGGCCCCGAAGCGATGGGGACGGATCCGGACAGCGGACTGGAAGTGACGAAGCGCAGCGGACGCTTTGGCCCCTATATCCAGCTTGGCGACGGCAAGGAGGCGAAGCGCTCCTCCATCCCGAAGGACATTCCGACCGAAGATTTCGATCTCGACTATGCCCTTCGGCTGCTCGCGCTGCCGCGTGAAGTCGGTACGCATCCCGAAAGCGGCAAGACGATCGTCGCAGGGCTGGGGCGCTATGGGCCCTATCTGCTCCACGACGGCAAATATGCGAAACTGACAGGCACCGCCGAAATCTTCGACATCGGAATGAACGCCGCCGTCGCACGCATCGCTGACGCCGCGAATGGCGGCGGGCGGGGCGGTCGCGCCAAAACCGAACCGCTAAAGACCTTTGGCCCGCATCCGACGAGCGGCGGCGAGATGAAGTTGATGGCGGGACGTTTCGGTCCTTATGTGACCGACGGAACGACCAACGCGACCTTGCCGAAGACGGTGGAGCCCGACGCCCTGACGACCGAGGAAGCTGTCGCGCTGATCGACGCGCGCGCGGCCAAGGGACCGGCCAAGGGCAAGAAAAAGGCGCCGGCGAAAAAGGCAGCAACCAAGAAAGCGCCGGCCAAGAAGAAGGCCGCCAAGGAATAGCTTCCATTCTCGGCATTTTCGTTGGCGCTTCGACGTGTTAGCATCGGCGCATCGGGAGGTATTTCGATGCGCCGCTTGCTCGCCGTTCTGCTTACGCTCTTGGCCGTTTCAGCTGCGCCCGCGATGGCGCAGCAGCCCGGCGCGCTGATTTCCTCCGCCCCGATCGACGGCGCGCCGCCGGGCATACAGGCCTGGCGCGTCAGCTATTGGACCACGAACGGGCAGGGCGTGCCTATGCAGGTCACGGGTATTGTGGCCGCGCCGATGGAAGCCATTCCGCCGCGTCCCCGCCGCGTGATTGCGTGGACGCACGGAGCCTGGGGCGTCGCGGAGAAATGCGCGCCATCGCTCAGCGCCAATTTTTTCGGTGCCTCGGCGGGTGTCGAGCCCGCTGTGCGGCAGGGCTATGTCGTCGTCGCCCCCGATTATATCGGGCTGGCGAATCCGACGATGCACCCGTTTCTGATCGGCGACGACACGTCGCATGCGGTGCTCGACGCCGTGCGCGCCGCGCGCGCTATTCCGGGCGCGGCAGCAGGAAGCGGCTTTGCGGTCTGGGGCGAGTCTCAGGGCGCTCACGCCGCGCTGTGGACTGCAATCAACGCGCGCAGCTATGCACCCGACCTGTCGCTGGTCGGAGCCGCTGCGGCGGCACCCCCGACTGACCTCGCCGCGAATTTTCGCGAAGGAAGCGACAAGAATGCGCGCGCGTTGCTCCTGTCCTTTGGCCTTCACAGCTGGTCGACGCTCTATGGCTATTCGATGGACGGCATCGCCAACAAGACGAACCAGGGCATCATCCACCGCCTTGCCGAGAATAATTGCGTCAGCTTCGAGAAGAAGCCGAAAATCGGTACGATCCTGGGAATTCTGTCCATCGCCCGCGCGACGCGTAACAAGGATATCGGGCAGATCGAGCCGTGGAAATCGCTGGCACGGGCGAACAGCGTCGATCCGTCGCGTGTCCCGGGACCGCTACTCATCGCGCAGGGCGACAAGGATACGATCGTCGCACCCGCCGTTACCCGCAAATTCGCCAAGGCCGTATGCCGCAACCGGACGAAGCTGCGCTGGATCGAAATGCGCGGGACCGAACATGGCGCCAGCGCGAAGGACAGCGTCGACGAAACCCTGTCGTGGATCGGTGCCCGCTTCGATGGTCAGGCGCCGCCGGACGATTGCCGGCGGGTCTGATCGGCTATTCGAACGTTGCTGGATCGACGCTTGTCTTGCTGAACCAAGCGCGCGCGTCGGGCCGGAAGAGGAAATAGATCGAAGCTGCTGTAAACACGCTGGTTGTCAGCGAAATCACCAAGCCTATGCCTTTTGGGGCTGCGGGATCGTTGAAGCTTCCCAGCGTCGACAGGAGGCCGAACCCCATGAACAGGACATAGATCCATTTGGCGATGTTGCTCGCGCGTCGCCCCACGAGATACCAGAGCAGGATGCTGATCGCGAACGAGACGAGCACTGCGCCCATGACGAAGCCCATGCTGCCATCCCATCGTGACAGCGTCGGATCGCGGCCGACCAAATCGCTGATCGTGTTCCACGAATAAAGGAAGCCGCCCAATCCAAGCAGAGTCGAGGTCCAGAAACTCCGCTCGAAATTGATGATCGACGACGGACGCTGCATGTCCTGTTATCCCTCAATCGACCCAGTCGAGCCCCATATCGCGATAGACGCTGCGGTCCTCGTCCCAGTTTTCCTTGACCTTGACGTGCAGGAACAGATGGACCTTGCGGCCCATGAGTTCGGTCAGTTCCGCGCGGGCGCGGGCGCCGATTTCCTTGATCCGGCTGCCGCCCTTGCCAAGCACGATCGCGCGCTGGTTGTCGCGTGCGACGAATATCTGCTGATGGATCTCTGCGCTGCCGTCGGGGCGCGTCTTGAACAACTCGGTCTCTACGGTGGATTGGTACGGCAGTTCTTCATGGAGCTGGCGGTAGAGTTGCTCGCGCGTGATTTCGGCGGCGAGCATGCGTTCGGGCGCGTCGCTGACCTCGTCCTCCGGGAAATGCCACGGCCCCTCGGGCATCAGGCTGGCGAGATTTGCCTTTAGTTCGGATACCCCGTCGCCGCTGCTCGCCGAGATGAAATAGGTTTCGTCGAAAGCGACCTTCGCATTGAGTTCGGTCGCGATGGTCAGCAGCTTGTCCTTCTTGGTCAAATCGACCTTGTTGAGGATCAGATATTTCTTCTCGGGGCGGTTCGCGATGCCTTCCAGGACGCGCTCCACGCGGCCTGACAGCTTGGCGGCGGCATCGACCATCACCAGGATCGCCTCGGCTTCCTCCAGGCTGCTCCAGGCGGCGGCGACCATCGCGCGGTCGAGCCGGCGTGTCGGCGCGAAGATGCCGGGCGTGTCGATCAGGACGATCTGCACGTCGCCATCCATCGCGACGCCCATCAGGCGCGTACGCGTCGTCTGTGCCTTGGGGCTGACGATCGCGACCTTCTGGCCGACGAGCGCGTTGACGAGCGTCGACTTTCCGGCGTTTGGCGCGCCGACGACGGCCACGAAACCGCAACGCTGGGTCATTTCACTTCATCCTGTATCAATTTGTCGAGCAGCGCCGCGGCTGCGGCCTTTTCGGCGGCTTGTTTCGATGCGCCTTCACCCTCGGCCTCGGCGAGCTTGCCGACCGTTACGGCGACGAGGAAGCGCGGCGCATGGTCGGGCCCCTCGCGGCGGACGAGGCGATATTCGGGCGGCTTGCGCTTGCGGGCCAACGCCCATTCCTGAAGCGCCGCCTTGGGGTGCTTGGGCGCGGCGACCTGTCCCTCGATCATGGCGCCCCATTTCGCGATGATGAAGGTGCGCGCCGCATCATCGCCCAGATCGAGCCATAGCGCGCCGATCAACGCCTCCAGAACGTCGGCGGCGATATTGTCGCTGTAGCGGCCGCCATCGCCGATCGCCTGGCTGCCGAAATGGACATGGGCATTGAGGTCGATCGCCTGCGCGATGCGGGCGCACGTCTCGCCCGAGGCAAGTGCGTGGAGCCGCGAGGACAGCTCGCCTTCGGCTGCCTTGGGGAAGCGGCGGAACAGTTCGGACGCGATGACGAGCCCCAGTACGCGGTCACCGAGAAACTCGAGCCGCTGATAATCGCCCGCACCGCTGCTGCCGTGGGTCAGTGCCTCCTGATAGAGGCCAAGGTCGCGGGGCGAGGCGCCGGTGATGGCAGCGATCGTTTCCGCGGACACGCGTGCGTTCAAAAGCCGTCCCCGATGCGGCTCCAGCGCGCCGCGGTGAACCAGCTGATCGGATTGATCCAGCTTGCCGACCCGTCGGTCGAGAACATGCTGACCATCGCATGGCCGACCAGATTTTCTTCGGGCACGAAGCCGATGCCCTGGTTCTCGATCGCCGGGAAGCGGCTGTCCGCGCTGCGGTCGCGGTTATCGCCCATCAGGAACAGATGCCCTTCGGGGACGGTCACCAGTTCGGTATTGTCCTCGGGGATCGTCGTGATGTCGAGGATGGCATAGCTTTTCCCGCTCGGCAGCGTTTCGCGGAACTGCTTGTAGCGGCACTGGCGCTGGCCGTCGGCGCCGACTTCCTCGAATTCGGGCGCATAGCAGGGCAGGGTGCCCATCGCGCGCGAGGCGTCGATCATGTTCTGGGTCACCGGGATGACGAAATCGGCCATCGGTTCGCGCTTCAGCGGCTTTCCGTTCAGCCAGACGATGCCGTCCTTGAGCTGGATGGTGTCGCCGGGCAGGCCGATCACGCGCTTGATATAATCATTGTCCGCGACCGGCGGCGCCTTGAACACCACGACGTCGCCGCGTTCGGGCGTCCGCGCGAAAATGCGGCCCGGGATCAAGGGAACGCTGAAGGGCAGGCTGTACTTCGAATAGCCATAGGCCATCTTGTTCACGAGCAGATAGTCGCCGATCAGCAGCCGCGGCTGCATCGATTCCGAAGGAATGTTGAAGGGCGACAGGAAGAAGCTGCGGAAGACCAGCACCGCGATCGCCAGCAGTCCAAGGAACCGGATCGTATCGACCGCCTCTTCCTTCGCCGAGATCGGTGCCGGTTCGGGCGTGGTCGGGCTGGGTTCGGGGGCGCGCGAATTATCGGCGGTAACGCTGGCGTCGGTCATGTCGCGCATTGGCGACGAATAGGTCTGCACGTCAAGCAAATATCGGCGGATGACGCTGGCGCGACGCTCGCCGCTGGCGTAGAGGCGGGGACCGTTTCATGAGGAGTTAGCGACCATGACTACCGCCGACCGGGCTTGGCAGGCCCTCGCCGATTGGCAGCCGCAAAAGCTGACCGAACTGGTGAACGCCAATCCCGAAGCGCGGTTGCAGGCGCTGGTGCGTAGCGTCGCCGACATCCGTTTCGACTTTGCGAAGACGCATCTGGACGATGCCGCAATCGGAATTCTGAGCGATCTGGCGGCGGCACAGGATTTTGCGGGGCGCCGCAAGACGCTGTTTTCCGGCGGTATCGCCAACCCCGCCGAAAATCGCGCCGCCGAACACAGCGCCGAGCGCGGCGAAGGTTCGCCCGAGTCCGTCCATGTCGCGCAGGCGCTCCACCAGCGGATGCGCATGATGGTCGACGCGATCGAGGCCGGTGCGTTCGGCGAAATCCGCCATCTGCTCCACATCGGTATCGGCGGGTCGGCGCTGGGCCCCGACCTGCTTGTCGATGCGTTGGGGCGGCATAGCAATCGGTATGACGTGGCGGTCGTCTCGAACGTCGACGGCGCGGCGCTCGACGAGGCTTTCGGGCGGTTCGATCCCGCCTATACGCTGGTCGCGGTCGCGTCGAAGACCTTCACGACGACCGAAACCCTGCTCAATGCCAATTCGGCGCTGCAATGGCTCGACGAGGCGGGTGTCGACGATCCGCTCGGCCGCTTCATCGCGCTTACCGCGATGCCCGAACGCGCGATGGAGTGGGGGATCGACGAGACCCGCATCCTGCCGTTCAACGAGAGCGTGGGCGGCCGCTATTCGCTGTGGTCGTCGATCGGCTTTCCGGCGGCGCTGGCGCTTGGTTGGGATGCGTTCGCCGACCTGCTCGAAGGGGCGGCGGAGCTGGATCGCCACTTCCGCCTCGCCGACGGTGCGGACAATATCTGCCTGCTCGCGGCGTTCGCCGACCAGATCTATGCCAACCGCCTGGGCTGCCAGACGCGCGCGGTCTTCGCCTATGACGAGCGGCTTCGGCTGCTGCCGTCCTATCTTCAGCAGCTCGAGATGGAATCGAACGGCAAGTCGGTGTCCTTCGACGGCAAGCCGCTCGCGCGGCAGAGCGCGGCGATCACCTGGGGCGGTGTCGGCACCGACGCGCAGCACGCAGTGTTCCAGCTGCTTCACCAGGGCACGCACCTGACACCCGTCGAGTTTCTGGTCGCGCGCGAGCCCGACCATGTGCTCGACGATGCGCATCACGAAGCGCTGGTCGCCAATTGCATCGCTCAGGGCGCGGCGCTGATGACCGGGCGCGCGAGCGAGGACGGCGCGCGCGCTTACTCCGGCGATCGCCCGTCGACGACGATCCTGCTCGATCAGGTAACACCGCGCGGCCTGGGGGCGCTGATCGCCTTTTACGAGCATCGCGTCTTTGCCAATGCGGTGCTTCTGGGGATCAACCCCTTCGACCAGTTCGGCGTCGAGCTCGGCAAGGAAATGGCCAAGGGCCTGGCCGAAGGGACGATCGAGTTCGACCCGGCGACGCGGGCGCTGATGCAGGCGGCACTGGGCGAATAAGGCCGCGCCGCTTTCACTGAACGCAAAATTCGATTGGCAAGCCGCCGCCGCATGACCACATAGGCGGCGGCTGCGAAGGTCAGCGCGCATTTTCAGGGGTCTTACATGAGCCAATTCGACTATGATCTGTTCGTCATCGGTGCGGGTTCCGGCGGCGTGCGCGCATCGCGCATCGCGGCCTCGCACGGCGCCCGCGTGGCGGTGGCGGAAGAGTATCGGGTCGGCGGAACCTGCGTCATCCGGGGCTGCGTTCCGAAGAAGCTGCTCGTCTATGGCGCGCATTTCGCGGAGGACATCCACGACGCCCGCAAGTTTGGCTGGGATGTCCCGGAATGCCGTTTCAACTGGGACGTGCTGCGCGACAATGTGCTGGCCGAGGTCGACCGGCTCGAGGGGTTGTATGGCCAGACGCTCGACAACCACAATGTCACGGTATTCAGGAGCCGCGCGACGGTCGTCGGCGCGCAGAAGGTGCGGCTGGCCGACGGAACCGAGTTCGCCGTCGAACGCATCCTGATCGCCACCGGCGGCTGGCCACATGTCCCCGAATTCCCGGGCAGCGAGCATGCGATCACTTCGAACGAGGTCTTCCATCTGGAGACGCTGCCGAAGCGCGTCGTGATCGCGGGCGGCGGCTATATCGCCAATGAATTTGCCGGCATCTTCAACGAGTTCGGCAGCAAGGTGACGATCGTCAACCGCGGCGATGCGATCCTGCGCGGCTATGACGAGCAGATCCGCGACCGGTTGCTGCAGATTTCGATGACCAAGGGCATCGACTTCAAGTTCAACGCACCGTTCAAGTCGATCGAGAAAGGCGAAGACGGCTCGCTGATCGTCCACCTTGAAAACAGCGACCCGATCGAGGCTGATGCCGTGCTCGTCGCCACGGGCCGCACCCCGAACAGCAAGGGGCTGGGCCTGGAAGAGGTGGGCGTCGCGCTTGACGAGCAGGGCGCGATCAAGGTTGACGAGACGAACCAGTCCTCGGTTCCGAGCATCTATGCCGTCGGCGACGTGACCAATCGGATCCAACTGACCCCCGTCGCGATCCGCGAAGGACAGGCGTTCGCCGACAGTGTTTTCGGCGGCAAGCCGACGACCGTCGACTATCAGAATGTCCCGAGCGCGGTGTTCAGCCACCCGCCGATCGGCGCAGTCGGAATGACCGAGGCGCAGGCCCGCAACAAGTTGGGGTCGGTGCGCATCTACACCAGCGATTTTCGCGCCATGAAGAATGTCCTCGCCGGTCGCAACGAGCGCGCGCTGTACAAGATGGTCGTCAACGCCGCGACCGATCAGGTGGTCGGGCTTCACATGATCGGACCCGACGCGCCCGAGATATTGCAGGCGGCGGCGATCGCCGTGAAGGCCGGGCTGACCAAGGCCGACTTCGACGCGACCGTGGCGCTGCACCCGAGCATGGCCGAAGAACTGGTGCTGATGAAATAAGGTTTCGTCTCGCAACCTTCATGCGCTATTCCTCTGCGCATGGCAGGAGGGGAGAGGCGCATGGCGGGAACCGTACTGGTCACCGGAGGCAGCGGCTATATCGCCGGCTTCCTGATCCGACAGCTGGTCGAGAACGGCTGGACCGTGAACACCACGGTACGCAATCTGAAGCGCGAGCCAGAGGTTCGCGGCTGGCTGAACGTCGACAATACCAGGTTGCGCTTCTTTGCCGCCGACCTGGAAAGCGATGCCGGCTGGGCAGACGCGATGGCGGGGTGCAGCCATGTTGCGCATGTCGCATCGCCCTTTCCGCTGGATGTGCCGAAGCATGCCGATGAGTTGGTCGTTCCGGCGCGCGAAGGCGCGTTGCGCGCGCTGCGCTTTGCAAAAGGTGCGGGGGTGAGGCGCTTCGTGCTCACCTCCTCGATGGCCGCGATCGCTTATGGTCACGGCAATGGCGGCGGCGTTTATAGCGAGGCCGACTGGACCAATCTCGATAACCCCGACGTCATGCCCTATCCGCGATCGAAGACGGTCGCCGAGCGCGCCGCGCGCGACTGGGCGCGTGCCGAAGGCGGGACCATGGAGTTCGCGTCGATCAATCCTGCGGCTGTCTTCGGTCCGCTGTTGTCCGACGACTTGTCCACGTCGATCGAGCTGGTGAAGCAGTTGCTTGAGGGCAAGGTGCCGATGTGCCCCGATATCGGCTTTGGAATCATAGATGTACGCGATGTCGCGGACCTGCATTATCGCGCGTTGACGGCGCCGGATATTCGCGACGAGCGCTATGTCTGTTCGGGTCCGTTCCTGAAAATGATCGATGTCGCGAACATTCTGACGGCAAATCTGGGCGACAAGGCGCGCAAGGTGCCGACGCGCAAGATGCCCGACTGGCTGTTGAAACTGTTCGCGCTGGTGCGGCCCGAGCTCAAGCAGCTCGTCGCCGAACTGGGCAATGTTCGCGGCGGCGACAGCAGCCATGCGATGCAGACGCTCGGCTGGACGATGCGCACGCCGGAGGAGGCGATCCTCGCGACGGCGAACAGCCTGATCGAACGCGGGATCGTCAAGGCCTAGTGAACGCGGCCAGTCCTCCCCAAGCTTGGCGCAAGGGGAGGACCGGCTGGGAGCGACCTCAGGCGATGGTCGGAATGATGCCGCCTTCGGCGCGGATCGCGGCGCCGTTGGTGACGGCGGCGAGCGGGCTGGCGAGATAGGTCACCATCGACCCGATCTCGTCGGCTTCGATCAGGCGGCGGATCAGCGACAGCGGGCGCAGTTCGTCGAAAAAGACCTTCTCGCGTTCAGCCTCGGGCGCGTCGGGGTTCGAGACCACCGAACGGATGAAATCGACGATGCCTTCGGACCGGGTCGGCCCCGGCAGGACGGTGTTGACGGTGACGCCGGTGCCCCGGGTCTGTTCGGCAAGGCCGCGAGCGATCGCGAGCTGCGCGGTCTTGGTCGTGCCGTAATGGACCATCTCGGCGGGCGGAAGCAGGCCGCTTTCGCTCGCGATGAAGATTACGCGGCCCCAATCCTGTTCCAGCATCCTGGGGAAATAATGGCGCGACAGGCGCGCACCGCTGACGACATTGACCTCGAAGATATGGTGCCAGTCGGCGTCGCTGATGTCGGTAAAGGGCTTGGCTTCATAGATGCCGAGATTGTTGACGAGGATGTCGGTGGCCGGAACCGCGGCGATCAGGGCGTCGGCCCCCTCGGCGGTAGCGGGATCGGCGAGGACCGCGCGGATGGTCCCGGCGGAGGAAAGCTCGGCCGCCGCCTGGTCCAGCTTTTTCTGGTCGCGGCCCGTGATGACGACCTCGACGCCCTCTTCGGCAAGGCGCTTGGCGATGGCGAAGCCGATGCCGGCGGTCGAACCGGTAACGATGGCGGTCTTGCCCTTGAGTTTCAGATCCATGGTGCATTCCTTTCGATGAGTGGTGTTGCGATGGTCCGAAGATAGCGTTGCGCGTGATTGTTGATTAGAATGCGCCTCATCATTTCAGTGGTGATTCAAAATCAGGAATGGCGATGGACAATCGGTTCGGCGACATCGAGACCTTTCTGGCCGTGGCGAACGGCGGCAGTCTGGCGTCGGCGGCGAAAGCGCTGCGCCTCACTCCTTCGGCGGTCAGCCGCAGCATCGCGCGGCTGGAGCAAAGGCTGGGCGTCACGTTGATGCGCCGCACGACGCGCTCGCTAGCCCTGACCGCCGAGGGGCAGGCCTATCGCGACCGCATGACCGTGCTGCTTGCGGACATCGCAACGGTCGAGGCCGGGCTGGGCGAGGAGCGGCAGGGGCCGCGCGGGCTGCTGCGCATCAACGCCTCGCCCTCGATCGGGACGATGGGATTGCTGCCGATCCTCCCGCGCTTTACCGCGCGCTATCCCGATGTGATCGTCGACCTGGCGCTGTCCGACACGATCGTCGACCTGGTCGAGGAACGCGCCGACATCGCCATCCGCATCGGCCCGCTGCGCGATACCCGGCTGCGCGCCAAAAAGCTGGGCCACAGCCGCATGATGCTGATCGCCAGCCCCGACTATCTCGCGCGGCGGGGTATGCCGCTGACACCCGACGACCTCGATACCCATGACTGCCTGCGCTTCAGCTTTCGGCGATCGGTCGACAACTGGCCCTTTCGCATCGGCGACAGGATCGTGCATCGCCCGGTTCATGGCAGCTTCTTCGGCAATTCGGGCGAAGTCGTGCGCCAGATGGCGGTCGCCGGCGGCGGGATCGCGCGGCACGGCCATTTCCACGTCGCGCAGGACCTGAAGGCCGGACGGCTGGTCGAGGTGCTGGCGGATTTCAGTCCCGGTGACGGCGAGGATATTCATGCGCTTTACGCGCCGGAGGATCGCGCCGCCGCGCGCATCCGGGCTTTCCTGGATTTCCTGGACGAGGAACTGGTGATCGACGGTTAGCCGATGCGGTACGGCACCACGTCGCGGCGATCGGGGTCGACCAGGATCGGGCGGTCGCTGGGCGGGAAGGCGCGCTGGTCGCAGTCGTCGCGCGGACAGATGCGACAGGACAGGCCGATCCGCGTCGCGGCCTGTGGCGCGCCGACGTCGACGCCGTCGGCATATACGAAATCGGCGGCATATTGCGCCTCGCACCCCAGCGCGACGGCGTAGCGGCGCGGGCTGCGCGCATAGCTGCCCGATGGTTTCACCAACCCCTTGGCCATCGACACATAGCGAAGGCCGTCGGGGGTTTCGGCGAGCTGGAACAGGATGCGGTCGGGAATCGCGGCGGCTTCGTGCACGATCCACAGCGGGCAGGCGCCACCGAAGCGCGCGAACTGAAGCCGCGTTGCCGAGTGCCGCTTGGTGATGTTGCCCGCCATGTCGACGCGGCAAAAGAACATGGGAATGCCGCGCGCTCCGGGGCGCTGAAGCGTCGACAGGCGGTGGCACGCCTGTTCGAAGCTCACGCCATATTCCAGGCGAAGCCGATCGATGTCGTGCCGCACCGCACGGGCGCTGGCACGGAAGGGGGCATAGGGCATCAGCACGGCGCCCGCGGCGTAATTGGCAAGGCCGACGTGGAGCAGCTGCCGCGCCGCCGCGGTGCGGAGCGGCGACGCCTCGACGACCGCCGCGATCTCGCCCGCGAGCGCAAGCGCCGCGAGCTGATGCGCAAGCTGGAAGCGGCGCGTTTCCGCGGGTTGTGATGGGTCGATCACCAGATGCCGCATCGTCGCGTCGAAATCGCGCAGCGCCTGCGTCTGGTTATAGACGATCGATATGCCGAGCGCGTCGCGAAGCCGCCGTTCGATCGCCTCGATCGAAAGCGAAGCCTCTCTGCCACGCAATTGTCCGGCCAGCATTTCGGCGGCGCGGTCGATGCTGTCGACATAATTGCCGGCGTCATGGAACCAGTCGCGCACCTCTTCCCACGGCAGGCGGCTTCCCTCGGCGGTGCCGCCGGTCAGCGCCTCGTCGATGATCTGAAGGCGCTGGCCGGCGCGGCGATAGGCGGCGTGAAGCGCGACGAACTGGTCGGCGAGTTGCGGTTGCTGGAGCGCCGCGCGCTCGAGTTGCTCGGGGGGCAGGGGTGACGCCGCGAACAGTGGATCGGCCGCGGCTTCGCGCAGCGCGCCGGCGCGACGATCGCCGACGTCGGCGGCGACCTCTTCCCATTCGAGCGGGAACAGCTTTTGCAGACGGTCGAGCAGCGCCGGCGTCAACGGGCGGTCATCATGCTCGATCTGGCTGAGATAGGATGTCGATATGCCGAGCGTGGCGGCAAAGTCGGCTTGCCTGATACCGCGATCGCCGCGGAGTTGCTTGAGGCGATTGCCGGCGAAGATGCGTTGACGTGCCATGGACTTTCCCAACCGTACTTTGCAAAGTGTCACTTTGCAACTTTGCAAATTCGCATTTGCATCGCGGCGCGAGTGGCGGCAGACGACGCTGTCGAATAATGATGGAGAGCCCGAGTGTCCGCCAATATCGCCGAAATGGAACGTCGCCGTGCCGCCGCAGCCCTCGGGGGCGGGCAGAAGCGCATCGATGCGCAGCACGCCAAGGGCAAGCTGACCGCCCGCGAACGCTTGGACGTGCTGCTCGACGAAGGGTCGTTCGAAGAGATCGACACCTATGTCGAGCATAATTGCACCGATTTCGGGATGCAGGATCAGATCGTTCCCGGCGACGGCGTCGTCACCGGATCGGGGACAATCAACGGCCGCCTCGTCTATGTCTTCAGCCAGGATTTCACCGTGTTCGGCGGATCGCTTTCCGAGCGACACGCCGAAAAGATCATGAAGGTCATGGACAATGCGATGAAGGTCGGCGCGCCCGTCATCGGCCTGAACGACAGCGGCGGCGCGCGCATCCAGGAAGGTGTCGCTTCGCTGGGCGGCTATGCCGAAGTTTTCCAGCGGAACGTCCTGGCGTCGGGTGTCGTGCCGCAGATCAGCCTGATCATGGGGCCGTGCGCGGGTGGCGCGGTCTACAGCCCGGCGATGACCGACTTCATCTTCATGGTGAAGGACAGCTCGTACATGTTCGTCACCGGTCCCGACGTCGTGAAGACCGTGACCAACGAAGTGGTGACGCAGGAGGAACTGGGCGGCGCGATCACGCACACGACGAAAAGCTCGGTCGCCGATCTGGCGTTCGAGAATGATATCGAGGCGCTGCTCGCGGCCCGCGATTTCTTTGACTATCTGCCCGAAAACAACCGCAGCGGCGTTCCGGTCCGCCCGACGAGCGACCCCTATGATCGCGCCGAGCCCAGCCTCGACACGCTGATCCCGCCGAACGCGAACCAGCCCTATGACATGCACGAGCTGATCCGGAAGACCGTCGACGAAGGCGATTTCTTCGAGGTGCAGCCGGCGCATGCCGGCAACATCATCTGCGGCTTCGGGCGCATCGAAGGCCGCACGATCGGCATCGTCGCGAACCAGCCGCTGGTGCTGGCGGGCGTGCTCGACATCAATTCGTCGAAAAAGGCCGCGCGCTTCGTCCGCTTCTGCGACGCGTTCGAAATTCCGATCATCACCTTCGTCGACGTCCCCGGCTTCCTGCCCGGCACGGCGCAGGAGTATAACGGCATCATCAAGCATGGCGCGAAGCTGTTGTTCGCCTATGCCGAGGCGACGGTGCCGAAGATCACGGTGATCACGCGCAAGGCCTATGGCGGCGCGTATGACGTGATGGCGTCGAAGCATCTGCGCGGCGACCTCAACTATGCGTGGCCGACCGCCGAGATCGCGGTGATGGGCGCGAAGGGCGCGGTCGAGATCATCTTCCGCAGCGACATCGGCGACCCCGAAAAGATCGCGCAGCGCACGAAGGAATATGAGGATCGCTTTGCGAACCCCTTCGTCGCGGCATCGCGCGGCTATATCGACGAGGTCATCCACCCGCACAACACGCGCAAGCGTATCGCGCTGGGACTGCGGAAGCTGCGGAACAAGAGCCTCGAGAACCCGTGGAAGAAGCACGACAACATTCCGCTGTGAGCTGATCCGATGCGCAAATTTCTCTCCCTTGGCGTCTCGGCCCTTCTGCTCCTGCCCGCGGCTCCGGCATCGGCGTTCGACCCCGACACGCCTGTCGGCAAGCCAACGCCGGATTTCCCGGTCCTGTTGACGAGCGACCCCGACACGACGCTGAAACTGGCGTTCGTCGCGGCCTTCGGGCTGACGAAGGGCGTGCCCGATGATGTGCAGGCGGTGCGGGTGATCGACGGGCGAAGCTATGACTTCATTCCCGTCGCGCTTCATCTGCTGCCGAACAATGTCGGCGTGCTGCTGAGCGTCGGCGGTTTCGACGAGGCCGGTCATGGCGACGGCGGTATCAACGCGATCCACTATCTGCAGGGCGGCCCCTCCGGGTGGCAGCTCAAGGGCGAATGGCTGAACCTGGGTTCGGTGGGTACGATGGGCAATGCCGCGACGGCATGGGGCTTCAGCGACGCGCTGGGCAAGAATCCCTATCTGATCACCTCGGGCGGCGGGGTGTGGCAGGGCTGCGCGATCAGCGGTGCGACGCTGACCGAACTGACGCCCGATGGCCCGGTCGACCGGGGCAGCTTTACCGACGGGATGAGCTCGGGCGCTGGTCTGGGGCAGAAGGAGCAAAGCTTCGACGGCCAGATTTCGGCCGCCGTCCCCGACAAGAGCTTTACCGTGAGCTATACCGGCTCGCGGGCATTCAAGCAGCAATATGTACTGAAGAGCGGCAAATATGAACCGGTCGGCAAGGACCGGGTTCCCGGCTGCTGAGGAGAATGAGATGAAACTGGGCCGCCTCAATCATATCGGCGTCGCGACGCCGTCGATCGCCGACAGCATCGTCTTTTACCGCGACGTGATGGGCGCAACGCAGATCCACGAACCCTTCGACCTGCCCGAACAGGGGGTGAAGGTGTGTTTCGTCGACACGCCGACCGACAGCGGACTGAACGGCACACAGATCGAGCTGATCGAACCATTGCCAGGCAATGCATCGATCGCGGCTTTCCTGCAAAAGAACCCCGCGGGCGGACAGCATCACCTTTGCTATGAAGTTCCGGACATTCACGCCGCCAAGGCCGAGTTCGAGGCGCTGGGCAAGCGCGTGCTCGGCGAACCGCGGATCGGGGCGCATGGGACGCTGATCTTCTTCCTGCACCCCAAGGATATGGGCGGGGTGCTGACCGAAATCATGGAGACGCCGAAGGGCGCGCATTGATCTGTTTTTCCCGGTGAAAACCGGGGCCTATGACTGCACGAGGCCCCGGCTTGCGCCGGGGATCACAACGCGAGACTGCATATGACCGACAAGCCAACGCTGAACCAATGGGCCGAAGCCGCCGCGAAGGAAGTGAAGGGCAAAGACCTGACCTGGGCGACGCCCGAGGGGATCGACGTCAAGCCGCTCTACACGGCCGAGGATGTGACGATCGAGCCTGGGCTTCCCGGCTTTGCGCCCTTCACGCGCGGCGTGCGCGCGTCGATGTATGCGGGGCGGCCGTGGACGATCCGGCAATATGCGGGCTTTTCGACCGCCGAGGAATCGAACGCCTTTTATCGTCGCAACCTGGCGGCGGGGCAGAAGGGGCTGTCGGTCGCCTTCGACCTGGCGACGCACCGCGGCTATGACAGCGACCATCCGCGCGTCGTCGGCGACGTCGGCAAGGCGGGCGTGGCGATCGACAGCGTCGAGGACATGAAGATCCTGTTCGACGGCATTCCGCTCGACCAGATGTCGGTGTCGATGACGATGAACGGCGCGGTGATCCCGATCCTGGCCTTTTTCATCGTCGCGGGCGAGGAGCAGGGGGTCGAGCGCAAGCTGCTCGACGGGACCATCCAGAACGACATCCTGAAGGAGTTCATGGTCCGCAACACGTATATCTATCCGCCCGAACCGAGCATGCGGATCATCTCCGACATCTTTGGCTATACCAGCCGCGAGATGCCGAAGTTCAACAGCATCTCGATCAGCGGCTATCATATGCAGGAAGCCGGCGCGACGCAGGTGCAGGAGCTGGCCTTCACCATCGCCGATGGCGCCGAATATGTGCGCTATGGCGTGGCCAGCGGCCTCGACATCGACAAGTTCGCGGGGCGTTTGAGCTTCTTCTTCGCGATCGGCATGAACTTTTTCATGGAGATCGCGAAACTGCGCGCCGCGCGCGTGCTGTGGCACCGCGTGATGACCAACCTGGGCGCGAAGGACGAGCGCAGCAAGATGCTGCGGACGCACTGCCAGACGTCGGGGGTCTCGCTGACCGAGCAGGACCCGTACAACAATGTCATGCGCACGACGATCGAGGCGATGGCCGCGATGCTGGGCGGCACGCAGAGCCTGCACACCAACGCACTCGACGAAGCGATCGCGCTGCCGACCGACTTTTCGGCTCGTATCGCGCGCAACACGCAGATCGTCATCCAGGAAGAAACCGGGATGACCAAGGTCGTCGACCCGCTGGGCGGCTCCTACTATGTCGAGGCGTTGACGCAGGAGCTGGTCGACAAGGCGTGGGAGATCATCGAGCGCGTCGAAAAGGAAGGCGGCATGGCCAAGGCCGTCGCCGCCGGCTGGCCCAAGGCGATGATCGAGACCGCCGCCGCCGCGCGCCAGGCCCGCGTCGACCGCGGCGACGATGTGATCGTCGGCGTGAACAAATATCGCCTCGCGAACGAGGACCTGCTCGAAACGCTCGAGGTCGATAACACCAAGGTCCGCGAGGCGCAGATCGCGCGCATCAACAAGACCAAGGCGGGCCGCGACGAGGCGGCGTGCCAGGCCGCGCTCAAGGCGCTGCGCGATGCGGCTGCGGGCGAGCAGTCGATCGAGAACAACCTGCTGGCCCACGCGGTCGAAGCGGCGCGCGCGCGCGCGACGCTGGGCGAGATTTCGTCGGCGATGGAGGAAAGCTTCGATCGCTATGGCACCCAGCCGACGCCGGTGAAGGGCGTCTATGCCGCGCCCTATGAAGGCGACGCGCGTTGGCAGCAGGTGCTGGACGGCGTCGCGGCGGTCGAGCGCCGCATGGGCCGCAAGCCGAAACTGCTCGTCGCGAAGATGGGGCAGGACGGCCACGACCGCGGCGCGAACATCATCGCGTCGGCGTTCGGCGACATGGGCTTCGACGTCGTGTCGGGACCGCTGTTCCAGACGCCCGACGAGACGGTCGTCCTGGCGCTCGACAGCGGGGTCGACGTCGTCGGCGCGTCCAGCCTTGCCGCGGGTCACAAGACGCTGATCCCCGAGCTGATCAACAAGCTGCGCGAGGCGGGCCGCAACGATATCAAGGTCATCGCGGGCGGGGTTATCCCTCCGCAAGACTATGATTATCTCCGCGACGCCGGCGTCCAGGGCATCTATGGGCCCGGCTCCAATGTGGTCGAATGCGCCGCCGACGTGCTGCGCCTGCTCGGCCACAATATGCCGCCGCTGGAGGATGCTGCATGAGTGACGATATCGACGAGGGCAAGGTCGGGGTGGAACCCGAAAAGAGTGACGGTGCGGCGTATCTCTACGACTATTTCAAGCACCTGACCTCGCTCTCGATCCTGACGCTCGGCGGCGTGCTCGCGATTTCGCAGCGCGAAGGCGCGGCGCCTGGGCAGGCGCAGATGTATGCCGTCGTCATTCTTGTGGCGCTGGCGGGCGTGCTCGCCTTCTCGGGCTCCGGCGCCATCGTGCGGCAACAGAGCACCGGCAAGACGCCGGGCAAATGGTTCAACCCGAATTTCTATCGCATCGCATCGCCCGCCAGCCTGTCGCTTGGCGTCGGCATGTTTCTCGCACTCTATCTCAAAGGGGTCGCCTCATGAGCGAAGATATCGTTCGCACCGACTGGACGCGGGAGGAGATCGCCGACCTGTTCGATCTTCCGTTCGACGAATTGATGTGGGAGGCGCAGGGCGTTCACCGCCGCCACCACGCGCGCGGCGAGGTGCAGCTTTGCACGCTGCTGTCGATCAAGACCGGCGGCTGCGTCGAGGATTGCGGCTATTGCTCGCAGTCGACCCACGCCGACACGGGGCTGAAGGCGACCAAGCTGATGGACGTGCGCGCCGTGCTGCAGGCGGCGGCGCAGGCGAAGGATTCGGGATCGAAGCGCTTTTGCATGGGCGCCGCATGGCGCAACCCCAAGGAACGCGACATGCCCGCGATCGTCGAGATGATCGAGGGCGTGCGCCAGATGGGCATGGAAACCTGCATGACGCTGGGCATGCTCAACAAGGAGCAGGCGCAGACCCTCGCGGTCGCGGGGCTGGACTATTACAACCACAATATCGACACGAGCCCGGAGAATTACGAGAATATCATCTCGACCCGGACGTTCCAGGACCGGCTCGATACGCTGGAGGAAGTGCGCAACGCAGGGATCAACGTCTGTTCGGGCGGGATCGTCGGGCTGGGTGAGAACCGCCAGGATCGCGTCGGCTTCATCCACGCGCTCGCGACGCTGGAGCGGCATCCCGAAAGCGTGCCGGTGAACGCGCTGGTCCCGGTGAAGGGCACCGTGCTGGGCGACATGCTGGCCGACACGCCGCTCGCCAAGATCGACGATATCGAGTTCGTCCGCACGATCGCGGTTGCGCGCATCACCATGCCGAAATCGATGGTTCGCCTGTCGGCGGGCCGCGAGAGCATGTCGGAGGCGACGCAGGCGCTTTGCTTCATGGCGGGCGCGAACAGCATCTTCACAGGCGACAAGCTGCTCACGACCGGCAACCGCGGCGACAATGCCGACGCGGCGCTGTTCGCAAAGCTGGGGCTGCGGCCGATGGAGGCCGAAGAGCCGATGCGGATGGAAGCGGCGGAGTGAGGAATTCTCCTCCCGCTCGCGGGAGGGATTAGGGGAGGGCCTGTTCCCTCCGAACAAGTTTCGAATTTCGCAAACGGGACAGGCCCTTCATCGGCCGCTCTCGAAAGCGGGACGGGAGTGAGAGAGTGTTCAAGAAAATCCTGATCGCCAACCGTGGTGAGATCGCGTGCCGCGTCATCAAGACCGCGCGGCGCATGGGCATTGCGACCGTCGCCGTCTATTCCGACGCCGACGCGCGCGCGCCTTTCGTGCAGATGGCCGACGAGGCGGTCCATATCGGACCGTCGCCCGCGTCCGAATCCTATCTGATCGCCGACAAGATCATCGCGGCGTGCAAGCAGACCGGCGCCGAGGCGGTGCATCCGGGCTATGGCTTCCTGTCCGAGCGCACCAGCTTCGCCGAGGCGCTGGCCAAGGAAAATATCGCCTTCATCGGCCCGCCGGTGAACGCGATCGCGGCGATGGGCGACAAGATCGAGTCGAAGAAGCTGGCGAAGGAAGCGGGCGTCAACGTCGTCCCCGGCTTCGTCGGCGAAATCCGCGATACCGAGCATGCGGTCGAGATTTCGAACGAGATCGGCTATCCGGTGATGATGAAGGCGTCCGCCGGCGGCGGCGGCAAGGGCATGCGCCTTGCCTATGACGAGAAGGACGTCCGCGAAGGGTTCGAGGCGACCAAGCGCGAAGGCCTGAACAGCTTTGGCGACGACCGCGTCTTCATCGAAAAGTTCATCCTCAACCCGCGTCATATCGAGATCCAGATTCTGGGCGATCAGCACGGCAACACGCTGTACCTCAACGAACGCGAGTGCAGCATCCAGCGCCGCCACCAGAAGGTGGTCGAGGAAGCGCCGTCGCCGTTCGTTTCGCCGGCAATGCGCAAGGCGATGGGCGAGCAGTGCGTCGCGCTTTCCAAGGCGGTCGGCTATTACAGCGCGGGTACGGTCGAACTGATCGTCTCGGGCGCCGACCCGACGGGCGAGAGCTTCTATTTCCTCGAAATGAACACGCGCCTGCAGGTCGAGCATCCGGTGACCGAAGCGATCACCGGCATCGACCTGGTCGAACAGATGATCCGCGTCGCCGCGGGCGAGAAGCTGGACCTGAAGCAGGACGATGTGAAGATCGACGGTTGGGCGATCGAAAACCGCGTCTATGCGGAGGATCCCTATCGCGGCTTCCTGCCCTCGACGGGCCGCCTGGTGCGGTATCGGACCCCCGTCCCGGCATGGGAAGGCGACGAGCGCGGTATCGACGGCGTGCGTGTCGATGCGGGCGTCGAAGAGGGCGGCGAAGTGTCGATCTTTTACGACCCGATGATCGCGAAGCTGATCACCTGGGGCAAGACGCGCGACGAGGCGGCCGACCTGCAGATCGCGGCGCTCGACCGCTTCGAACTCGAAGGGCTGGGGCACAATATCGACTTCGTCTCGGCCATCATGCAGCACCCGCGCTTTCGTTCGGGCGAACTGACGACGGGGTTCATCGCCGAGGAATATCCCGAAGGTTTCCATGGCGCGCCGACCGATGCGAAGATCGCACGGGCCCTCGCGGCAATCGCGGGCTTCATGGCGAGCGCCGAGGCCGATCGCGCGCGGCGCACCGACGGCCAACTCGGCGACCGGCTCGAACCGCCGGCAAAGTGGCAGGTGTCGATCGACGGCGAGGCGCACAAGGTCAAGATCGGCGAGAAGCATATCAAGGTCGACGGCGACAAGATCGACATCGCGCTTGAATATACGCCGGGCGACCGGCTGGTCGTCGCCGAGATCGACGAAAGCGAATTGGCAGTGAAGGTCGCGAAGACGCGCGGCGGCTGGCGAATGACGGCACGCGGTCATATCCACGATGTGCGCGTATTGCCGTGGCATGTCGCGCCGCTGTCGGCGCACATGATCGAAAAGATCCCGCCCGATCTGTCGAAATTCCTGATCTGCCCGATGCCGGGCCTGCTCGTCGCGCTGCATGTCGGCGCGGGCGACAAGGTCGAGGCGGGCCAGCCGCTCGCCACGGTCGAGGCGATGAAGATGGAGAATATCCTGCGCGCCGAAAAATCGGGCGTCGTCAAGATCGTCAACGCGGCCCAAGGGGACAGCCTGGCCGTCGACGCGGTCATCCTCGAAATGGAGTGACGCGTTGCACGTCGATCATCAGCAGGACGCGCCGGCGGCGGAGGCGATCGGTTTCGACGATTTCCTCCGCGTCGACATTCGCGTCGGCACGATCGTCGAGGCCGAGCCCTTTCCGGAAGCGCGCAAGCCCGCGTTCAAGCTGAAGATCGACTTCGGCCCCGCGATCGGGATCAGGAAGAGCAGCGCGCAGATCGTCGCCCGCTACACGCTCGAAGAGCTTGTCGGGCGACAGGTCGCCGCCGTGGTGAACTTTCCGCCGCGCCAGATCGGGAAATTCATGTCCGAAGTCCTGACGCTCGGCTTTGCGGACGAGGAGGGTGCGGTGATCCTGTTTGCGCCCGATCGCGCGGTGCCGAACGGATCGCGTCTCTTCTGACCTTTCGCGCGCGGGGCTGACGGGTTAAGCTTCGCTCGGGAACAGGGGGAGAGGGACGATGACGTTACCGGTAACCGCATTCGTAGCCGCCGTTTGCGCGCTTTTGCTGCTGATTACCGCGATCGACACGGTCCGCCAGCGATTGCGACTGGGCGCGGCGTTCGGCGATCATGGCGACGCCAAGCTGATCAGCGCCAGCCGCGCGCACGGCAATCTGGCCGAATATGCACCCATCACCATCATCCTGCTCGGCCTGCTGGAGACCACGCGCGCCAATCATATGGCGTTGATGGTCATCGGCGCGATCTTCCTGTTCGGCCGCGTCGGCCACATCGTCGGGCTCTATACGCCGTCGGAGCCGGGCAAGGCCCCGCTGGGCCGCCAGGTCGGCGTTGTCGCGACCTTTGCCACGCTGCTCATACTCGGGCTGTGGACGCTGTGGATTCTTGCGACGCAGAATCTGGGGTGATGGAGGGCGATAATCGCCCGCTCGACTATTGGCTGCTGATCGGAATGCAGACGGTTCCGATCCTGTTCGTGTGGCTGTTCCTGCGGCGCGGTTATGGATCTTCGCTGCGGCGTGCGGCCTTTACCTATGCGGCGGCGATGACGGCGCTGCCGATGATCGGCACCTTCGGCTAGCCTTGGCCGTCGACCAGCGCGACCGCGCGAATCCAGCCTTTAAGCTGAAGGTCGATTTCGGCTCCTCGATCGGCGTCAAAAAGAGCCGCGCGCAGATCTTCGCGCTACGCGCTCGACGAATTGCCGGGCGACAGGTTCCGGACGGATCTAGACCGTTCCGACCGTTCTTCGTCCGCCGATTTCAGAGCGCGTCGGGGTGCTGGTCGACCAACTCGAGCCGGCGGACGATTTGCCCGCACCGGATGATTGCACCCGGCGCGATCACGGCATTCGCGCCGATGCGAGCGTGATCGCCGATCAGCGCTCCGAATTTGGTAACGCCCGTATCTATCGCGCCAATCCGGATCGTTTTGTCCGCCATTTCATTCCGATAGTTGGCAACGATGCTGCCAGCCTCGAGGTTCACATCCGCGCCGATCACGGAGTCGCCAACAAAATTGAAGTGGGCGAGCTTCGTGCCGTTGAACAGAAAGGAGGATTTCAGCTCGGATCCCGGGCCGATGATGCAGTCAGCGTCGAGATAGGTGCCACCGCGCAACAGGGCCCCGGCGGCTACGAAACAATTTTCACCGATGATCGCTGGTCCCTTGATCAGCGCGCCGACCTCCACTGTGGCACTGCGGTGCCGCGCGACGCCATCGTCGATCGCATAGCCGGCGCCGAGCCGGTCGATCGCTGCCCGTACATGGTGTTCGGCGTGCTGCGTGATCGCCCACGCCGCATCGTTGATCTGCCCGAAGGGTGAGTTTCTCCAGCCGGCGATCAGTTCGTCCAGCAACGGCTCAATCCGCCACCAGGGCCACCGCGCGAATCCAGCCTGCGCTCGCCCGCTCGATCTTCACGGGAAAGCAGCTCAGCGTCCAGCCGGTGGGCGGCAGGGCGCCGAGGTTGGTGAGCTTTTCGATCTGGTAATAGGGTTTGATGCGTCCGGCCTTGTGCCCCTCCCAGATGATGGACGGGTCACGCGTTTCCGCCCAGCGCCGCGCGGTGTGGCTGAACGGCGCGTCCCAGCTCCACGCGTCGGTGCCGACGACCTTCACGCCGCGCTCGGTCAGATAGAGCGTCGCCTCGGCGCCCATGCCGCAGCCCTGGTCGGTGAAATTGTCGGTGCCGTAGACCGCGCCCGACTGGACGAGCACGATGTCGAGCGGTTGCAGGTCGTGGCCGATCCGCGCCAGCTCGGCCTCGACCTCGGCACCGCTCACCACATGCCCTGCCGGCTTGTCCGAGAAGTCGAGCTTCACGCCCGGGCGGAAGAACAGGTCGAGAGGTGCCTCGTCGATGCTGGGCGCCGGGCTGGCGCCGCTGTCGGTGGTCGAATGGAAATGCCAGGGCGCATCCATATGCGTGCCGTTGTGCGTCGAGAGCGTCAGGCTTTCGACCGCCCAGCCTTCGCCGTCGGGAAGGTCATCCTTCGTCAGGCCGGGGAAGAACATCGCGATCTGTTCCCACGTATTTTCGTGGGTCATATAGCTGATCTGTGGGCGCATCACCGGTGGGTCGGACACGACGTCGTTGGTGATCGGGATCGAAAGGTCGATGAAACGCATGGCGCGCAGTCTGCCACCGGAATGACGCTACGCCAAGAAGGCTTGCGCAGCGATGTGCGGCGGCTAGAGATGACCAAAGCCCGCACGGGGCGAGGGAGAGACTATGACCGACGCAGCCGCCGTCGCCGACCATGGCGCGGTTTATCAGCCGACCGCGAAGGATATCCGCCTGGTCATTGCCGCATCGTCGGCGGGGACGATCTTCGAATGGTATGATTTCTTCATCTACGGCACGCTCGCGGCGATCATCGGCAAGGCTTTTTTCCCCAGCGACAATGCGACCCTGGAAATCCTGCTCGTCTGGGCCGGATTTGCGGTGGGCTTTGGTTTTCGGCCGTTGGGCGCGGTGCTGTTCGGCTTTCTCGGCGACAGGTTGGGGCGTAAATATACCTTCCTCGTGACGGTGACGCTGATGGGCATCGCGACGGCGGGCGTCGGGTTGATACCCTCGGCCGCCACCATCGGGATCGCCGCGCCGATCATCGTGATCCTGCTGCGCATCCTGCAAGGTCTGGCGCTCGGCGGCGAATATGGCGGCGCTGCGGTCTATGTTGCCGAGCATTCGCCGCCCGAAAAACGCGGTTTCTACACCAGCTTCATCCAGGCGAGCGTGGTCGGCGGCTTTGTGCTCAGCCTGATCATCGTGCTCGGCTGCAAGGCGCTGATGCCCGATGCCCTGTGGGAAAGCTGGGGATGGCGCGTGCCGTTCCTGCTGTCGCTGATCCTGCTCGCGATTTCGCTGTGGATGCGCCTGAAGCTGTCCGAGAGCCCGGTGTTCCAGGCGATGAAGGCCGAGGGCGAGCTGGCGAAGAATCCGCTCAAGGAAAGCTTTACCTATCCGGGCAATCCGAAGCGCATCTTCGTCGCGCTGTTCGGCATCGCCGCCGGCCTGACCGTCATCTGGTACACGGCGATGTTCTCCGGCCTCGCATTCCTGAAAGGGCCGATGAAGGTCGACGATACCGCGGCCGAGATCATCGTCGGCTTCGCCGCGGCGCTCGGCATGGGCTTTTTCCTGTGGGCGGGCCATCTGTCCGATCGCATCGGGCGGAAGAAGCCGATCGTGTGGGGCTATGCCGCGACGCTGATCCTGCTGTTTCCGCTCTTCTGGCTGATGGGCGCCGTCGCCAACCCCGACCTGAAGGAAGCGGCCGCCAAGGCGCCCGTCGTCGTGACCGGCAGCCAATGCTCCTATGATCCGTTCGCGCAAAAGGGACAGGCCACGGCGTGCGGGCGCACGATCGCGGAGCTGACCAAGCTGGGCGTTCCCTATACGGTGCAGTCGTCGGCCAGCGGCTTCGACAGCGTGAAGATCATGATCGGCGCGCGCGAGGTCGCGGGCGAGGATCCGGCGATCCTGAAACCCGCGCTGGAGGCTTCGGGCTACAGCTTCGACAAGCAGGTTCCGGGTCCGCTGGCGATCGGCGTCATCCTGGTCGCGCTGCTTGGCCTGAGCGCGCTGTCGGGGTTCACCTATGGTCCCGTCGCGGCGCTGTTGTCGGAAATGTTTCCGCCGCATGTGCGCTATTCGTCGCTGTCGATTCCCTATCACCTCGGCACCGGCTATTTCGGCGGTTTCCTGCCCTTTATTGCCAGCCTGATCGCCGCGGTAACCGGCAATGCCTATGCCGGATTGTGGTATACATGGGGCGTCGTGCTCGTCGCTTTCCTGGTCGCGGCGTTCATGCTGAAGGAACCGGTCGAAGGGGAATGGGACCGCCCGAAAGCAGGCTGACCCCATTGGCGCTGCCCCGAAACGCGTCTAGGGGCGGTGCATGATCGACATCGCATCGCCGCTCCGTCTTCGCATCGATTCCGCCGCGCTCGTTTCCAATTGGCGCTGGCTTGCGGCGCAGAGCGGTCAGGCGTGCGGCGCGGCGATCAAGGCGGATGGCTATGGCCTTGGCGCGCGCGGCGTGATGCGCCACCTGGCGGCTGCCGGATGCCGCGATTTCTTCGTCGCGACCTGGGCCGAGGCGGCCGCCCTGACGCCGCTGGCGGAGGGCGTGTCGCTTTCGGTCCTGCACGGCGTCGGGAAGAGCGACATGGTCGCCGCGCGAACGCTGCCCGCGCGTCCCGTCCTCAACAGCCTGGAACAGGTCGCGCGCTGGCGCGAGGCGGGCGAGGGGAAGCCGTGCGACGTGATGATCGACACCGGCATGAACCGGCTGGGCCTGCGTCCCGAAGAGGCGCTGGGCGGGGCGCTTGATGGGCTGGTGATCGAGACGCTGCTCAGCCATCTGGCGTCGGCGGACGAGGATAGCCCGCAGAATGCAAGCCAGCTTGCCGCCTTTCGGGCGGTGCGCGAGCAAATCCCGGCGCGGCGGTACAGCCTGGCGAACAGCGCGGGCATCTGTCTGGGCGCCGACTATGGTTTCGATCTGACGCGCCCCGGGCTGGCGCTCTATGGCGGGATCCCGCGGGAAGAGGCGCGCGGGGCGATCCGTCAGGTTGCGTTTCCCGAAGCGCGGGTGCTGCAGCTCCGCGAGGTGCCCGCCGGCGAAACGGTCGGCTATGGCGCGACCTGGACGGCGCAGCGGACCAGCCGGGTGGCGGTCGCGAACATGGGATATGCCGACGGATATCTGCGCTGCCACGCGGGGTCGGGCGGCGCGACATGGCGTGCAAGAGACCTGCCGCTCGTCGGACGCGTGTCGATGGACCTTGTCGCTTTCGATGCAAGCGACGCCGATGGGCTGGGCGAGGGCGACTGGCTGGCGCTCGATTACGACCTAGCGCAGGTCGCGGACCGCAGCGGCCTGTCGCAATATGAACTGCTGACCGGGCTCGGGACGCGTTACGATCGCTACTGGATATGAAAATGGGCCCTCCGGCATGGCCGGAGAGCCCATTTCCTGACGTTCACGTCCGCGGTCAGAAGCTGACGCTTGCCCCCAGGCGGAAGTAACGTCCCAGAACACCGCGGAAATAGGTGATCGAACCGCCGCTCGCCGGATAGGGGTAGGGCGGCTGCTTGTCGAACAGGTTGTCGACCGTAAAATGCAGGTCGAACCGGTCGGCGATGCTGACGTTCGCGCCGACGTTGACGAAGACCACGCTCGGAAGGTTGTTGAGGCCGTCCGGATAATAGTCGTCAGCGACTTCGGGATCGATCTTTGCCTTGCCGATGTAGGAAAGCTGCGTGAACACGCCGAAGCTCGGTTCGGTGTAGTTCACCGTCAGCACGCCCTTGTGCTTCGAATAGCCGATGCCGCCGTCCTGCTGCGTCCGGGCCGAACCCGGATCGGCGCGGGTGCTGAGTTCATCCATATACTGGTACGAGAGACTGAACGACACTTGGCTTTCGGCGCCGAGGAACGGCGTCGGGACGCGGTAGTCGACGGAGCCGAGCAGGCCCTTGTAGCGCATGTCCGCCAGGTTCAGATACTGCACCTCGACGAAGTCGATCTGACCGCTGGCATCGCGCGTGAAGCGGGCGCAATTGGCCGCGTTCGGGAAATCGGTCGAGTCATAGCAGTTGGCCAGGATCGTACCGGCGCCGCCATCGGTGATCGCGTCGGTCAGCTTGATATCGACCCAGTCGACACTCGCGCGCAGGCGCGGGATGAAGCTGGGGGCGAACACCGCGCCGATGGTCCAGCTATCCGCCTTTTCATTCTTCAGGACCGGGTTGCCCTCGATCGCCTGGAGGAAGGACGCGCTGTTCGACAGCGAGCTGAAGTTCGCGGGAAGGCCGTCGGCGGCGCAATTGGCCTGACGGGTCGTCGGGGCGGGGCCGTTGCCGAGGTTCGCCTGGTCGCACGGATCGACGGCAAAGCCGAAGAAGGTGCTCGACGGGTTGAACAGTTCGGTGATCGCGGGCGCACGGATCGCGCGGGTAAAATTGCCGCGGATCGTGAAATCCGGAACGATCCCCAGGCGGCCGCCGAGTGTCCAGGTCCAGTCGCTGCCGGCCAGGCTGTGGTCGACGTAACGCACGGCGCCCTTGACCTCGAGCAGATCGATGAAGCTGTCGGTCGACGGCGAGATGATCTGGGCCAGGAATTCACCCGAGATTTCGTCGGTGTTGAACTTGCCGTTGACCGGCAGGATCGGCACCGAACGGCCATAGGGGACGCGATCGTTCGTGGGATCGCCGTCGCCATTCTCGTCGGTCAGCGGATCGGGATCGTCGGCGCCGTAGAAAAAGGCGCCGGGATCGAATTTCTGGGATTCCTCGCGATGCTCATAGCCGATGGCGATCGAGAAATCGCCGCCCGGAAGCTTGAACAGCGGACCCGACAGCGACGCCGTGAAATCCTTTTGCTTGTTGATCGAACGCGGGTTCGCGATCGCCGTGATATAGTCGAGCGCGGCCTGCGAATTGCGTCCCGTACCGAACAGGTTGATCGGCGTGCAATTGGGATTGATCGACGGGAAGGGCGAATTGACCACACCCGCGCGGCAGGTGATCGTACCGCCCGGTCCGGCGACGGCGTCGATCGCATTCAGGAAATTCTGCTGAATGATCTCGCGCGACTCGCTCGTCGTCTTGGAGCGGCCATAGTTGCCGACGACTTCCCAGTTCCACGTTCCCGCAAGCAGGTCGAAACTGCCGTCGAAGCCGCCGACAAAGCGCATCACCTCGACCTCACCCGTCGAATTGCCGGTCGCAAGATCGGTATTCGCCCGCGCGAGGTAGAAATAATCCTGACTCGGCGCGCCCGAATTCAAGTCGGACAGCGGATTGTTGTTGATCGCATCGATGATCGCTGCCCGCGCCGCAGGGGTGAGGAACGGGTTATCGACGCTCATGATCAGATTGCCGTCGGCGTCGCCGGCATTGGCGAACAGCGCCGAGTTGTACACGGGTTGGTCGCGCAGATTGCGACCCTTGCTGTTCGAATACCAGGCTTCGCCGAAGAAGCGGACAGAATCGGTCAGCTCATATTTCGTCGTCAGGATCGCGCTGTAGCGGCGCGTTTCCGACAGGAGGTTCGTCGTGGGCACCAGGCTGAAGCCGTTACCGCCTTCGAAGTCGACGCCGAACGAGCCCGGCGCGCCGGCGTAGCGGCCGAAGTCGATCGGGATCAGGTTACCGTTTTCGTCGAAGCGAAGCTGGGCGCCGCTGGCGTTCTGGACGCCGAAGTTCAGGCCGTTGGTGCCGAAGAAAAGGAGCTCCTGTTCGGGGCTGAGCGGGATGAAGTCGCCGCCGACCATCGGAATGCCGCTGTCCGAAATCGCCGGAATCCGACGGTCGCGATACAGCTCCTGGCTGAAGATCGAAGTAGGGTCGCTGGCGTTGCCGAAGAACAGGCCACTCGAATAGAAGGAGCGATCGACGCCGGTCAGCCCCTTGCTCTTGTTATACTCGCCCGCGAAGGTGATGTTGCCGCGGCCGTCGCCGAAATTCTGGCCGGCGAGCGCGCGTACGCGGTAGTTCTGGCCATCGCCGCGATCCGAAATGCCATATTGGCCGTCGATCTCGAGACCTTCATAATCCTGTTTAAGGATGACGTTGATCGTCCCTGAGATCGCGTCCGCGCCATAGATCGGCGCGCCGCCGACGGCGATCGTCTCGATCCGATCGAGCAGCTTGGTCGGAATGATGTTGAGGTCGACCTGGCTGCCCGCGCCGGTAGGACCAAAGATCGATGAGGTGTTCGACGATACGAAGCGGCGGCCGTTGACCAGGGTCAGGGTGCGCTGCGAGCCGAGGCCCAGGAAGTTGACGAAGCTTTGCCCCTGACCCAGCCCAGACTGAGCGCCGATGGGCGAGTTGCCGGGAACGCCGAAAGAAGGCTGCTCATTGAGTGCCTGGCCCAGCGTTTCGAAGCCGCGCGCCTCGATGTCGGTCGATTGGACGACGACAGAGGGCTCTACGGTGTCGAAGTTGGCACGGGCGATGCGCGAACCGGTAACGACGATCGTCTCGCCGCTGGCGGCAGTGTCGCTGCTCTCATCGGCCGCGGTGGGGGCGCCCTGCGCGATGGCGGGGGACGCAACGGAAATGGCCACTGCAAAGGCGGCGGCACCCAGAAACAGGTGTGACTTGATCATTGAATACTCCCTGTACCACTCGGAATGGGGGGTGAGCGGTTCGCCGCTAGGAAGACCTGTAATGGTTAACGAAGTCGCCACGATGGGATGAAAATGGCCGAAAACGGTCGATGTCGCAGGCTGGATGCGACTTTTGGGCAACAGTTTCGACGAGAATGGCGGCTTGAAGGCCTGGCTCAGCCCGGCGGGTAAAGGCCCCATGGGTCGAAGTCGCGCGCCCGAATCCAGCGCGTGCTGATCCATTTTTCACCCTGCGATACGGGCAAGCCGGCGTGCCGGCTCCGCTCGTCTGCGCGGCCATCAGGCACTGTGTTGGCGAACAGGATCGCATCGCCGATCTTGCCGCGATATTCGATGCCGGCGGTCGGGAACTGGGTCGCGCCGCCTTCATATCCATCGCTCAAATAGGCGATCAACGTGAGCACGCGCTGGTTGCTCTCGCCCGGAAGGCAGTCGTGGTGCAGGCGATACTGTTGTCCGGGCACGTAGCGAAGCACGGTAAGCGGCTCGCCCTGTCGGACGCGGGTTCCGGTTGCGGCGGCGATCCGCAGGTTGAGGGCGTGGACGACCATATCCTGTTGGATCGGGCCCAGAACCGTGCCGTCGGACGTGCGAATGGGGTTCGGTGATTCCTTGCCCGTACGCGAATCGACGACGATCGACGGCGTCATATCGGGGTGCGAAAGCGCGACGACGTGAGCGCATTCGTCGGCCGTGAACAATCGCTCGAGGGTTCCGATACGCGGCGTGTCCGAGCGGATGTCGAGCGGAGGGACGGAAACCGGCGTACCGTCGGGGTTCAACTCCATCCGCCCGATAAGCTCCTGTTGCCTTGCGGCAGCTGGATCCTTCTCTGCCGCCTTTTCGAGCAGGGCGAGGGCGCCAGGCCAGTCGGCCGCGCCGCCCGCGCCCATCGCGACGAAGACGGCATGGGTCAGCGCGCTCTGCTTGTCCCCGACCTGGCCGCCGCGTTCGAACAAGGTTCGCGCCATGACGAAATCGCGCCGCACGGGATAGCCATAGACGTGCCACAGCGCGAGTTCACGCAGCGCCTGGCCGTCGCCGCGTTGCGCCGCCTGTGACAGCAACTGCACTGCTCGTGCCGCCTCGCCAGCGCCGAGAAGCCGCCGAGCCTGGTCGGCAATGGATTCCATCCGGATCATGTCGCCTGTCCTATCGGAGCGCCGAGCACAAAAAAAGAGGGCCGGACAAATGTCCGGCCCTCGATTTTCGACTGTTCCGTTTGGATCAGAACTTGGCGATGGCGCCAACATATCCATAACGTCCGCGGACGTCATAGATACCCGAGCCTGCACCGACGCCGGTCAGGCCGTACGGCGGCTGGCGGTCGAACAGGTTGTCAACACCGAGATAGACGTTGAAGCGGTCGTTCACGTCCGCGTCGAAGCGGATGTTGTGGTACCAAACCGCCGGGTACTTCTTGACCTGGGCGTAGTCCGGGTTTTCCGGCGGACGGCCCTGGAGCGAGTTGAAGTCCTCGTAGGTGTTCAGGTACATGCCGCCGAGGTAACGCAGCTCGTAAGTGAAGCCCACCTTGCCGATCTTCGCGTTGGTCCGCAGGTTGAACGCGTCGACGGGATCGCCGAGTTCGCTCAGGATGCGGTTTTCGAAGTTCGGATTGGCCGGGTTCAGGAAGTTGCTGCGTTCCAGAGCGTGGGTCCAGACGCCGTTGAACGCCAGGCTGCCCCAATCGAACGACTTGCGGTAGTTCAGATTGACGTCGATGCCGCGCGCCGTGAGCTTCGCGAAGTTCAGCGTCGACTGAAGCAGCGTGCCTTCCACGATGCGGAACGCTTCTTCGCCGTTGCCGGTCGCACCGTTGACGCCAACGCGTTCGAACGAGCCGCAGAACGGGTTGTTCAGCGTCGGCTGGTCATAGCACTGGTTGACGATCGTCTGAGCGGCAACCGACGTGATGACGTTGTCGATCTTGATGTCGTAGTAATCGACCGACAGCGACAGGCCCGGGACGAAGCGCGGTTCGAAGACACCACCAACGGTGAAGCTCTTCGACGTTTCTTCGCGAAGGTTCGGGTTGCCGCCGCTGTTGATTTCGAGCGACTGAACATAGACGAAGTCATAGTTCGCCGGACGACCCTGAGCGGTACAGTTGGCAGCACGGAACTGCGAACCGGCGCCGAGGTTACGAGCCGAGCAAGGATCGGTGAAGTTCGGCGCGAAGTTCTGGCTCTGCTCCGAGAACAGCTCCGAAAGGTTCGGCGCACGAACCGACTTCGAGTAGCTCGCACGGAAGCGAATGTCCTCGATCGGCGCGTAATCGACGCCACCCGAATAGGTGTAAACCGTTCCGGTCGAACCCTTATAGTCGGCGATACGACCCGAACCGTTGACGGTCAGGGCGTGCGCGAACGGCATGTCCTTGAGCAGCGGGATCGAGACTTCGCCGAAAACTTCCTTCACCGAGAAGGTCGACTTCGGGAAAGCCGGGATCGCGTTGTAGAAGGCATAGCCGAACTGCGTGTCGTCATCGAGATCGTAGAAGTTGGTCTCACGACGATATTCCGCACCGACCGAGAAAGCGATCGGGCCGCCCGGCAGTTCGAACAGCTGGCTGAGGTCGCCCGCGACGAAGCCCGAAGCGACGAACTGGGTGATCTCACCCTGTGCCTTGGTGTTCTGCAGGACGTACTGACGCGCAGCCGCCGACGACGAGCCGTCACCGAACGGGTTGATCGGAACGCAGGACGCAACGTCCGCGCGCAGGCGATCACGGATGTAGATCTCGTCAGCGGTCGGGTTGGTCAGCGCGTTGAGCTGGCCCAGCGTACGACCGTCGATGTTCACATAGCCGGTCGTGTTGTTCGGATCGGTCGTTGCGCGGCAAACGACGTTGCCGTTGGTGTCGCGAACGGTGTCGAGGCCAAGCAGGTAACGCTGGACGTTGACGTTGCCCTGGATCTCGTTGCTTTCCTTGAACTTACCGTAGTTCGCCGAAATTTCGTAGTTCCAGTCGTCGTTGAAGTCGCCCTTGAAACCGCCGACAACGCGCCAGGTCTCGCGAACCAGGCGTTCGTCGCGGATGCCGAACTCGGTCCAGTTCTTGCGAAGGCTGAAGCGCGTCGCGTTGGTCGGCGTGGCGCCGCCTGCGATGAGCTGCTGCTCGATGATCGCGCGTGCCTGCGTGTTCAGGTACGGGTTGTCGAGACGCGGACGTTCACGAACGTCGAGACCGCCAAGCGTGGTGCCCTGCGAGAAGAAGGGACCACTCTGCGAACCCATGGCCGTCGTCTTGACATACTTCGCTTCGACGAAGGGCACGAGCGCATCGCTGATGTCGTAGTGCGCGACGAAGTTGACCGAGATGCGCTCCAGCGTCGGGGTCAGCGTGACCAGACGGCCTTCGCGACCCGAATAACCGTTGCCGCCGACATAGTTGCCGTTCGGGCCGAGGCCGATGCGCGTGCCGGTCTGCTGCGTCAGCGTGCCGTCGGGACGGAACAGATAGGTACAGGTGTACGCTGCGCCGAGCGGATCGCGACCGCAGGCCGCGGTCGGGCTGGTGAAGCCGAGCTGACCGCCGGTCGAAATGGTGGCCGAACGGATGTCTTCGTAGAAGATACGGTCGAACACGTCGTCGTAGTTCGGCGTCGGGCCGGTGGCCGAGTCGGTGTCGACAACGACGAAGTTGTTGTTCTGGTTGATGTTCCGGCCACGACCCGAAGCCGCATATTGCGACTGGTAGGCATATTCGACGTTCAGCGCGGCGTTACCGCGGCCATCGGCGAAGTTCTTGCCTGCGAGGAACGAGACATACTGGTTGCCGGCATCGCCATAGTCGAGGTTGACGCCCGCCTGGCCACGCAGCTGGATGCCGTCGTAGTTGTCCTTGAGGATGAAGTTGACCACACCGGCGATCGCGTCCGAACCATAGATCGACGAAGCGCCGCCCGTCAGGACGTCGACGCGCTCGATCATGTCGGTCGGGATGGTGTTGATGTCGACCGAGACGCCGTTCGACAGAATGTCGCCGGCGACGTGACGGCGGCCGTTGACCAGGACCAGCGTGCGCTGCGTGCCCAGACCGCGAAGGTCGAGCAGGTTCAGACCGCGGGTGCCGAGGAAGCGCGTGCCGTTCGACTGGCTGAGCGTGCTGCGGAGCTGCGGCAGGTCGTTCAGGACGTCACCGATCGAAACCTGGCCGGTTTCGAAGAACTCTTCGCCCGAAACGGTCGTGATCGGAACGGTCGATTCGAGGTTGGGCTGGCGGATGCGCGAACCCGTAACGACGATGGCGGTGCCGCCTTCTTCAGCCGTTTCGCCGGCTGCTGCCGCGTCGCCCTGGGCGTACGCCGGCATGGCGCTGAACAATGCAAGAGTCAGGGCAGAGCCCCGAACTAGCAGGCTAGTCTTCTTCATGATGTGTTTCCCCGTTAACCGTCCCGAAAAATTAAAGAACGGATCGGGGTCTAAAAAGCCCGAAAATTTTGAGGGCACAAGTCCAATGTGGCTAAATTCTTACATCCTGGGGTCGTCGGTGCGACGTTGTGGCATTTTCGCAACAGGTCAGGGCGACGACCGCTAAGCCGCTGTTGAAGCATGATTGCTTGAGCAGGACATGATTTGATTCTCTGCGGCAGCCAAGGCACTGAATGATGCGGAATAATGGTTTCCATTGTAACGAAGTTACTTTTGCACGCATCATCGGTTAATAGCCGCCTGTCGAGGGCCCATGTTATAGATAGCCATGGTTTTGGTGAAAGTTGCGGTGCCAATCGGCCGTTCCTGGGCGGATGGCGCGCCGGTATCGGCGCCGGGGTAGGCGAATCGACTGCCGCAAGAGCCGCGCGCGGCGCACATGTTGCGATGCATCATAATTTGATGCTAATGCCTTTGGCTTCAACGATGGCCGAGGTCGCAACTGGGCCGCCTTCGCCGTGGGATATAGAGGAGCTCGGGTCAGCATGGCCAAGTCGAGGACAGCCGCGGATGGCGATGTCGTTACGATCAAGAAATACGCCAATCGGCGTCTCTATGATACGGAACGCAGTTGCTACATCACGCTCGACGATCTTGGCACGATGGTCCGGGACGGTCGCGATTTCCGCGTCGTCGACGCGAAGAGCGGCGAAGATATCACGCACAATGTCCTGACGCAGATCATCATGGACACCGAAACGCGCGGCGAAACCCTGCTGCCCGTCAATTTCCTGCGCCAGCTGATCGGCATGTACGGCGACAAGATGCAGTCGATGGTGCCGCAATATCTGGAGGCGTCGATGGCGTCCTTTAGGAAGAATCAGCAGGACGTCCGCGCAGCGTTCGAGGGTGCGCTCGGCTCCAACCCACTTGCCGAACTGACCCGGCGCAATCTGGAAATGTTCCAGCAAGCCGCGGGCGCGTTCATGCCAGGCGTTGCCGGAAACAAGTCGAAGGACGCCGAAATCGACGCGCTCAAGGCTGAAATCGCCGACCTGAAGGCCGAGCTCGCCAACAAGAAATAATCCGGGGCCGCTCTTCCGCCCCAAAGCACAGAAAACAGGACACATGATCAAGCATGCGCTCAGCGTAACCCGTCAGGCCGACTTCGCGGCCTGGTATCAGGATGTCATTGCCGAGGCCGATCTCGCCGAGGAATCGGGCGTGCGCGGCTGCATGGTGATCAAGCCGTGGGGCTGGGGGATATGGGAACGGATCCAGAAGGTGATGGATGCTGACATCAAGGATGCGGGCGTCCAGAATTGCTATTTCCCGCTCTTCATTCCCTTGAGCTTCTTTGAAAAGGAAGCCGACCATGTCGATGGTTTTGCGAAGGAAATGGCGGTCGTTACGCATCACCGGCTGATCGCGGACGGCAAGGGCAAGCTCGTGCCCGATCCCGAAGCGAAGCTTGAAGAGCCGCTGATCATCCGTCCGACGTCTGAAACCGTCATCGGTGCGGCGATGAGCCGTTGGGTGCAGAGCTGGCGCGACCTGCCGCTGAAGGTCAATCAGTGGGCGAACGTCGTACGATGGGAGATGCGCACGCGCATGTTCCTGCGCACCAGCGAATTTCTGTGGCAGGAAGGCCATACGGCGCACGCCGATCGCGAAGATGCGATGGTGGAGACGCTGCGCGCGCTGGAAATGTATCGCGCCTTTGCCGAGGATGTCCTCGCCATGCCGGTGATCGCCGGTGAAAAGCCTGAGAATGAGCGCTTCCCCGGCGCGGTCGCGACCTATTCGATCGAAGCGATGATGCAGGACGGCAAGGCGCTCCAGGCGGGCACCTCGCACTATCTGGGCACAGGCTTCGCCGAAGCGGCGGGCATTCGCTATCAGGACAAGGACGGTGGCCACAGCCTTTGCCACACGACGAGTTGGGGCGTGTCGACCCGCATGATCGGCGGCGTCATCATGACGCACGGCGACGACGACGGCTTGCGCTGTCCGCCGCGCATCGCGCCGCATCAGATCGTCATCGTCCCCATGTTGCGCGATAACGACGAGGACGTCGCAATTCTCGACTATTGCCGCGATCTCGAGACGAAGCTCAAGGCGCTCGACGCTTTCCGCGAACCGGTCCGCGTCCTGCTCGATATCGGTGCGAACAAGGCGCAGACGAAGCGCTGGGGCTGGGTCAAGAAGGGCGCGCCGCTGGTCGTCGAAGTCGGTCCGCGCGACGTTGCGGGCGGCAATGTCGCGGTCATCCGCCGCGATCGGCTGTACAAGGACGACGGCAAGCTCAACACGGCCTTCGTCGCGAAGGACGAATTCGTCGCGGGCGTGACTGCCACGCTCACCGACATCCAGGCGAGCCTGTATGCGGCGGCGAAGGAGCGGCTGCATTCGAACATTCGCCGCGACGTCACCGATCTGGCCGCGCATTTCTCGGGTGATGACAAGTTCGTCGGCTGGGTCGAGGTGCAATGGGCACGCCCGACCGGCGCGGTACTGGACGGGATCGTCGAGAAGCTGAAGGCGTTGAAGCTGACGATGCGTAATACACCGCTCGACGCGATGCCCGCCGACGGCGCCTGCTTCTTCACCGGCGAGCCCGCGGTCGAACGCGTGCTAATCGGGCGGACCTATTAATTGGCCAACGGACCGAAACGGCCGAAACCCGCGGGGCTGCCGTCGCCCGAGCAAATCCTGCGCTTTATCCAGGACAGTAGCGGAGCGATCGGGAAGCGGGAGATCGCCAAGCATTTCGGTCTGCACGGCGCCGACAAGATCGCGCTGAAAGCGCTGCTGAAGGACATGACCGACGAGGGGCTCGTCGACATGGCACCCGGGCGCGCGTTCCACAAGCATGGCGGCTTGCCGCGCGTCACCGTGTTGCGCGTCGCGGCGATCGAGGGCGATGCGGTGTGGGCGATGCCCGATCATTGGGAGGGCAGCGGCCCTGCGCCGCGCCTTCGCGTGATGGAAAAGGGCCGCCGCAGCGCGCTGGGCATCGGTGACCGCATCCTGGCGCGGACCGAGGAGCGCGGCAGCGGCCATATCGCGCACCCGATGAAAAAGCTGCAGGCAGGCGGCGAGACGATCATCGGCGTGCTGGTTGCCGACACCGGCCCCGGCGGCAAGCCGATGACCTGGCTTCGTCCCGCCGACAAGCGCGCGCGTTTCGACTTCGCCGTCGCGGACATGGGCGATGCGGCCATCGGCGACCTCGTGCGTGCCGAGCTTTCGGGCCGAGGCCCCGCGACGAAGGCCCGCGTGATCGATCGCATCGGTGATCCCTTCGCGCCGCGCTCGCTGAGCATGATCGCGATCGCGAAGCATGAAATCCCGCATGTCTTCGGCGAAGAGGTGCTGGCCGAGGCCGAGCTTGCCGCAAGGCTGCCGCTGACCCCCGACGGCCGCGAGGATTTGCGCGACCTGCCGATCGTCGCGATCGACCCTATCGACGCGCGCGACCATGACGACGCCGTCTGGGCGATCCCGGACGAGGATGCCGGCAACAAAGGCGGTTTTCGCGCAATCGTCGCAATCGCCGACGTCAGCTATTATGTTCGCGCCGACAGCGCGCTCGATCGCGAGGCGCGGCGTCGCGGCAACAGCGTCTATTTCCCGGACCAGGTCGTGCCGATGCTGCCCGAGACGCTGTCCGCGGGCGTTTGCTCGCTGAAAGCCGGGGAAGATCGCGCGGCGATGGCGTGCCATCTGGTCGTCGACAAACATGGGAAAGTGACGTCATGGCGTTTCACACGCGCGCTGGTACGACTGCGCGCGAATATCGCCTATGAACGTGCGCAGGCGGCCTTCGACGCCGATATGCCGGATGAGGGGTGGGACGGGGACGTGCTTCCCGCGCTCAAGAATCTCTGGGCCTGTTGGGCACTGCTGGCGAAGGCGCGCGACGCGCGGTCGCCGCTCGACCTCGATTTGCCCGAGCGTCAAGTGCGGCTCGACGAACAGGGCAATATCGCAGAAATCCGGGTTCGCGAGCGGCTCGACGCGCATCGGCTGATCGAGGATTATATGATCGCGGCGAACGTCGCGGCGGCAAAGGCGCTGGAGGCGAAGAAATCGCCGGTCATGTACCGCATCCACGAGCCGCCGAGCCGCGAGAAGCTGGTCAGCCTCAAGGATTATCTCGAAACTTTCGAACAAAGCTTTGCGCTGGGGCAGGTCATCACGCCCGCCGTTTTCAACCGGCTGATCGACGGGTTTTCGGGCGACGACCGCCTGCCTCAGATCATGGAAGCGATCCTGCGCAGCCAGACGCAGGCCTATTACGGTCCCGCCAATTCGGGGCATTTCGGCTTGGCGCTCGGCTCCTACGCGCATTTCACCTCGCCGATCCGCCGCTACGCCGACCTGATCGTCCACCGCGCACTCGTCGATGCCTATCGTCTGGAGGTTCCGGGCAAGCCCAAGGGACTGCCCGAACGCACCGGGCTTGGCGAGGCCGACCGCAAGGGCTTGTCTCGTATCGGCGAGGCGATCAGCGCGCTCGAACGCCGCGCGATGGAGGCGGAGCGCGAGACGATCGACCGCTATGTCGCGGCCTATCTCGCGACCAAGGTGGGCGAAATCGTTCCCGCGCGGATCACCGGGGTTCAGCCGTTCGGCTTTTTCGCGACCGTCGACGGGCTGGGCGGTGACGGGCTGGTGCCGGTATCGACGCTGGGCAGCGAACGCTTTTTCTATGACGAAGCCGCACGGACGCTCGACAGCGAACATGGGCGGGTGAGCTATTCGGTCGGGCAGCGGCTCGAGCTTCGCCTGATGGATGCCAATCCGATCAGCGGTGCGCTGCGCTTCGAGCTTCCCGACGCGCCCGAAGGCGGTTTTCGCAATCGTCCGCCAAGGCGCGACGGCCTGAAGAAGGCGGGGAAGCATGTCGTCGGCAAGCGCGGGCGGCCGAACAATATCCGCCATCAGGGGCGTAAACGCTAACCCTCCTCGCAATGACGATTCATGGGCGCTTCGCCAGCTTCTGTAGCAGCGCCGCGCTCTCCGCATCTGCCGGGAAGAAGGCTTCGATCGCGAGTTCGGACAGCGTGATGTCGACCGGTGTACCGAAGATCGTCACGGTGGAGACAAAGCTGATCCGCCCGGCGATCGTATCCAGAACCAGCGGCACCGCGATACTGTTTACAGCGCCCAGATCGTTGTCGTTCGCTTCGACCGCATAGGCGGCGATCTCCTCGCGCAGCGCGGCGAGCGCGGTGTCGGCGCTGGCTTCGATCTGGAGGTCGAGGCGATGCAGGATATGCGCGCGCCACATCGCATGATTGACGATCTGCGGTGCAAGCCCATCCGGATGCAGCGCGATCCGCAGCACGTTGATCGGGGGCACCAGCAGCGCGGGCGACACCTGTTCGATCAGGATCGCGATCGCGTCGTTCGCGGCGACCATGTTCCAGTGGCGATCGACCGCAAGCGCGGGGTAGGGTTCATGCCCCCGCAGCACATGCTCGACGATCGCCTTCATGCCCGCCATCTCGGAACTGTCGAGCGGTCGTTCCTGATAATCGGGTGCATAGCCCGCCGCGAGGAGCAGCGCGTTGCGCGCGCGATGCGGCACATCCAGGCAGTCGGCGATCCGCTGGAGCATCTGCGCGCTCGGTTTCGATCGCCCGGTCTCGATGAAACTCAGGTGGCGGGTCGAAATCTCCGTATCGAGCGCCAGGTCCATCTGACTCATCCGGCGCCGCGTGCGCCATTCGCGAAGCTGTTCGCCCAAGGTCGCGACGTGCATCGAAATCTCCTTCACCGCTCGACTAGCCGGCCATGTTTCCGATTTCCATTACCCCGGGCGTAATCGACGCCATTCCGTTCGCGGTTCAGTTGGTCGGGGTCGAAAGGAGAAGAATCATGTCGATCCCCCAACTCAAGACCATCCTCGTCGCCGACGCGGTCACCTGTACCGGCGTTCTTGCGCTCGGGCTGTTTGCATTGACGCCGGTTGCCGCGCTGCTCGGACTGCCGCTCGACGTCGTGACGATCGGGGCGTGGATTTGCCTCGCCGCCGCGTTGCCGATGTATTTGGCGGCCGCGCAGACCGTTCCGAGCATCGCGCTGGTAAGGCTGATCGCGCTCGGCAATCTCGGCTGGGTCGCGGCAAGCTTTGCGATCCTGGTCGTCTTCGGGCAGCAGATGACCGTCATCGGCGTCGGCGTCGTGATCGGGCAAGCCCTTGCCGTGCTCGCCTTTGCGTTTCTTGAATGGAAGGGTGCGGCCGCCCCGCGCGCGGCGACGGCCTAGCTCAGCGCATCGAGCCGGGCGATATCGATTCCGCCCGGCACCAGCATCACCGGGCAGGGGAGGGTTCCCGCATCCTGTCCGGTGAAATGCGCGACCAGCGGTCCGGGCGCGCCGCTCGCCGCCGTGGCCAGAACCAGCGCCGCGACCTCGTCATTCTCGCCGATCGCCTCGCGGACCATCTCCGCGGGTTTGCCCGATTTGATCATCGTCTGCGCCGCGATGCCCGCTTCCTGTCGCACGGCATCGGCTGCTGCGGCGACAAGCTGTTCGGCATGTTCGCGCGCTTCGGCCTCAATCGTCGCCTGAACGCCGCCGAATGCAACGAAGTCCTGTGGCGGGATAATCGCGAGCACGGCGACCGCACCACCCGTCCGCGCGGCGCGCCGCGCGGCGAAGCGCAGCGCGAGATTGGCCTCGGGGCTGTCGTCGATCACCACCAGATACGTCCGCATTGCCCCGACCCCTGCTATGCTTTTTGTGCGTGGAGAGTGCGTCACATTCGTATGAAAGGCAAGTTACCCCCGCTGGACCTTGACCGGAGCAAGGCTTATGGCGAGGAACAATCCGTAGCGGCAGGCCCGGCCTGCAAGACTCACGCCCAAAAGGTTCAAGAGGGAAAAGCCTGACGATGCCGATCGAACTCAAAATGCCCGCCCTTTCGCCGACGATGGAGGAAGGGACCCTTGCCAAATGGCTGGTGAAAGAGGGGGATGAGGTCAAATCGGGCGATTTGCTCGCCGAGATCGAGACAGACAAGGCAACGATGGAGTTCGAGGCGGTCGACGAAGGCGTAATCAGCCAGATTCTCGTCGCCGAAGGCACCGACGGCGTGAAGGTCGGCACCGTGATCGCGGTGATCGCGGGCGAAGGCGAGGATGCGTCGAGCGCGAAAGCCGCGCCTGCTCCGGCACCCACTCCCGAGCCGGCAGCGAAGGCTGAACCGGCACCTGCACCTGCCCCTGCGGCAGCTCCCGCACCGACTCCTGCCGCCGCACCTGCGGCTCCCGCTGCGTCGGGCGACCGCATCAAGGCGAGCCCGCTGGCGAAGCGCATCGCCGCGGAAAAGGGCATCGATCTGTCGACGATCAAGGGAAGCGGCCCCGGTGGCCGCATCGTCAAGGACGACCTGGAAGGCGCACCCGCCGGCACCGCCGCTCCTGCTACCGCCGCAGCGCCTGCGGCTACGGCGCCCGCCGCTGCTCCGGTGGCCGCGCTGGCCCCCGCGACCGCCGGCCCGATTCCCGATTTCGGCATCCCGCACGAGGACGAAAAGCTCAGCGGCATGCGCAAGACGATCGCGCGCCGCCTGACGCAGTCGATGCAGGAATCGCCGCACATCTATCTGACCGTCGACATTCGCCTCGACGCGCTGCTCAAGCTGCGCGGCGAACTCAACGCCAGCCTCGAAGGCCGCGGCGTGAAGCTCAGCGTCAACGACATGCTGATCAAGGCGCTCGCGGTCGCGCTCGAACGCGTGCCCCAGTGCAACGTCAGTTTCGGCGGCGATGTGATGCGTTTCTACAAGCGCGCCGACATCTCGGTCGCGGTCAGCATTCCGGGCGGCCTGATCACCCCGATCATCACCGATGCGGGCGGCAAGTCGATGTCGAAGATCTCGACCGAAATGGCCGAATTCGCGGCGAAGGCCAAGGAAGGCAAGCTGCAGCCCAACGAATATCAGGGCGGCACCGCCTCGATCTCGAACATGGGCATGATGGGGATCAAGCAGTTCACCGCGGTGATCAACCCGCCGCAGGGGATGATCATGGCGATCGGCGCGGGCGAGAAGCGCCCCTATGTCGTCGACGATGCACTCGCGATCGCGACCGTCATGTCGGCGACCGGCAGCTTCGATCACCGCGCGATCGACGGCGCCGATGGCGCGCTGCTGATGAAGACGTTCAAGGAGCTTGTGGAGAACCCGCTGGGACTGGTTGCGTAAGTAAAAATGCTGAAAGCGGGGCTATCGTTACTGATCCTGCTTTCCGTAGCAGCGATGATCATATGCTATTTCGCGGCGGCGACCGGCTATAGTGAAAATAGTCGGTTCTGGTTTCGTCTCGCTAAAATAGTGATCTTTCTCAGTGCGGCTTGCGGAGCTGTAGCGCTAGCTATTTTTGTGTTGCAGCCGGGAATTGGCTTCTTTGGGAGGCTCGCGACCGGCATAGCCATTTGGCCGCTATATGTCCTTACTGCCTATGGCCTGTGGTGCACGGGCCGGGCAATTTTTCGGTCTCGGCCGAGCTGATTTTTCGGGCGCCTGACGCCGCGCTCATACCCCAACCTCTCTTCCGCATGGGACGAGAGGCATTTCAAGGAGCCCATAATGGCTGACACCAATTACGACCTCATCGTCCTCGGCTCGGGCCCCGGCGGCTATGTTGCGGCGATCCGCGCGGCGCAGCTTGGGCTCAAGACCGCGATCGTCGAACGCGAACTGCTCGGCGGCATCTGTCTCAACTGGGGCTGCATCCCGACCAAGGCGCTGCTGCGGTCGGCCGAAATCTATCATTATATGCAGCATGCGGGCGATTATGGGCTGAAGGCGGCCGAGATCAGCGCCGATATCGACGCGGTCGTGAAGCGGTCGCGCGGCGTCGCGAAGCAGCTCAATCAGGGCGTCACGCACCTGATGAAGAAGCACAAGATCACGGTGCATATGGGCACGGGCAAGCTTCTCGCCCCCGGCAAGCTCGAGGTGACGGGCGAGAAGGGCAGCGAGACGCTGACCGCGAAGAATATCATCGTCGCAACCGGCGCGCGCGCGCGCGACCTGCCGTTCGCGCCCGCCGACGGCAAGCGCATCTGGACCTATCGCCACGCGCTGGTTCCGCCCGAAATGCCGAAGAAGCTGCTGGTCATCGGATCGGGCGCGATCGGAATCGAATTCGCCAGCTTCTACAAGGATATGGGCGCCGAGGTGGCCGTGGTCGAAATGCTCGACCGCCTCGTACCCGTCGAGGATGCTGACGTGTCCGCTTTCCTCGAAAAGGCGCTCAAGAAGCAGGGGATGACGATCCATACCGGCGCGGGCGTCGAGGAGCTGAAGGCGACCGCGACCGGCGTGTCGGCAAAGATCAAGGGCAAGGACGGCAAGGTCGAAAGCGCCGAGTTCAGCCACGCGATCGTCGCGATCGGCATCGTCCCGAACACAGAGAATATCGGCCTCGAGGCGCTCGGCGTGAAGACGACCAAGGGGCATATCGACACCGACGCCATGTGCCGCACCAATGTGCCCGGCCTGTGGGCGATCGGCGACGTTACCGCGCCGCCGTGGCTCGCGCACAAGGCGATGCACGAATCGATCATCGCGGTCGAAGCGATCGCGGGCAATCATCCGCACGCGATGGACGTTCGCAATATTCCGGGCTGCACCTATTGCCGCCCGCAGATCGCGAGCGTCGGGCTGACCGAGACGAAGGCGAAGGAGCTGGGGTACGAGGTCAAGGCCGGAACCTTCCCCTTCATCGGCAACGGCAAGGCGATCGCGCTGGGCGAGGCCGAGGGCTTCACCAAGACGGTGTTCGACGCGAAGACCGGCGAATTGCTGGGCGCCCACATGATCGGCGCCGAGGTTACCGAGCTGATCCAGGGCTATACCATCGGCAAGACCGCCGAGCTGGTCGAGGATGACTTCATCGGTACCGTCTTCCCGCATCCGACGCTCAGCGAGACGATGCACGAGGGCGTGCTCGCCGCGTTCGGACGGCCGCTCCACATTTGACGTCTCGATCCTCCCCGTCGCACGGCGATGGGGAGGGGCCACCCCCCGGGAGGTGGCGGAGGGGCTGCGGCCCCGACAATGCATCGCCGCAGGGAGGCTCCTTTTGGATCGCAGGTCACGTCCGCCGATTGTCGCAACCGCGCTTGTTCTTGCGGTGATCCTGCTCGGGCTGATCGTCAACGCGGGCTGGCTGGTTGGCATCGATCTGCATATCTCGAACGCGCTGTCGCTTCGCGTCGGCCAGAGCAGTCCGCAACTGATCGCCTTCATGCAGGGCATAAGCTGGATCGGTGGGGGAACGCCGCGCTGGATCATCTGCATCCTTCTGTCCGCGCTGGTCTGGCACTGGTGCGGGCGGCGGTGCGGCATAGCGCTCGCGGGCGCGGCGCTGCTGTCGAACCTGGCGTCGAACGGGCTGAAGATCGCCTTCGGTCGCGCGAGGCCCGACATCATCGAGCATCTGGATCATGTGAACAGCGCATCCTATCCCAGCGGCCATGCGACGAGCGCGGCGGTCGTCTATCTGCTGCTTGCCTGGCTGGCACCGCCACGCTGGCGCCCGCTTGCCTGGACGCTCGCAGTGGTGATGATCATCCTGAACGGCTTTTCGCGCATCATGCTCGGCGTCCATTGGGCGAGCGATATCGTCGGCGGGACGATGCTTGGCGCGGCCTTTGCGCTGCTCGGCGTCTGGTGGGCGTCGCGCCCAGCACTAAGGGAATCGTAAGCAATCGCGACTAAAAGGCCCCGGCGTAGCAGGGGATGTGCGATGCGGCTTTCGATCGGCGGCTTACTCGGAATCATCGGCGGGGTCGCCCCGCTCGTCTATATTGCGTGGATGCTGCGGCACTTCATCGGCGTCGGAGGCGATTCGGCGGAGGGTGTCGCGATGATCGGCCTGGGCCCCACCGTGATGGGGCTTTCGATCATCGGTCTGCTCTTCGCACTGCCGCTCATCATCAAATTGCTCCGCGCGGTATCCGGGACGAACCGAGTTCCCGGCGCGCGCGCCGAGGCTGCGGGCGAGTTGTCGGCCGAAACCCAGGGTTTCGACGCGGATGCCGCTTTCGCCAACTATATGCGCAATCGCAATGCCGCGCCGCCGCCGCCGATCGCTGCCGATGCCGTAGGCGACGATCTGCGCCCCTTCACGCCGCGCCCCGGCGGTTTCGGGCGAAAGGGCGTCTGACCCCTCGACAGCCCCGCGCCGTTGTTTAGTGTCCGCGCATGGCTCAAGGCACGCACGACTTCGCCCCCGATCCGCGCAATGACGCGATCCTTATCAACATAAACGGTACGCTGATCCCGCGCGCAGAGGCGACGGTTTCGGTGTTCGACAGCGGCTTCATGCTGGGTGACGGCGTGTGGGAGGGCATTCGTGTCCACAAGGGGCGGATGGCGTTCCTAGACCAGCATCTCGACCGATTGTGGGAGGGGGCGAAGGCGATTGCGATGGACATCGGCGTCGCGCGTGCGGAACTGGAACAGCGGCTTTACGACACGATCGACGCGAATAGCATGGACGGCTGTCACATCCGCCTGATGGTGACGCGCGGCATTCGATCGACCCCCTATCAGGACCCGCGCGTCGTCGTCTCGCCAGCGACGATCGTGATCATTGCCGAGCATAAGGATCCGCTGCCTTCGACGATCGAGACCGGCCTTTCGCTCTTCACCGTCCATGTCCGTCGGGGCGATCCGGCGGTCCAGGATCCGAAGCTCAATTCGCACAGCAAGCTCAACTGCATCACCGCCTGCATCCAGGCGGCGCAGGCGGGCGCCGACGAAGCGTTGATGCTCGATCCGCACGGTTTCGTTGCGACCTGCAATTCGACGCATTTCTTCATCGTTCGCAAGGGCGAGGTATGGACCTCCAGCGGTGATTATTGCCTCGGCGGCATCACACGCGGCAACGTCATCCGCATCTGCCGCGAGAACGGCATTCCGGTGTTCGAAAAGAATTTCTCGCTGACCGATGTCTATGGTGCGGAAGAGGCGTTCGTGACGGGGACGTTTGCGGGTGTGGTGCCGGCGCACACGATCGACGGGCGCAAGCTGACGGAAGGCAGGGGGCCGATGATCGAGCGGCTGCAGGGCCTGTACAAGGCGTTGATCGAAAGTGATATCGCCGCGCGGTCGCGCCCGTGACCGACTGCATCCGTATCGCAATGTGGTCGGGGCCCCGCAACCTGTCGACCGCGATGATGCGCAGCTTCGGCAGCCGCGCCGACAGCTTCGTCACTGACGAGCCCTTCTACGGCGCCTATCTTCGGCAGACCGGCGATCCGCAGCCGATGATGAACGAGGTGATGACGTCGATGGACTGCGACTGGCAGGGCGTCGCGCGCAGCATGAGCGGGCCGTGCCCGGCGACGACGCCGATCTGGTACCAGAAGCATATGGCGCATCATATGGTCGGCCCGATCGCGCACGACGACTTGCCCGGCTTGCGCCATGCCTTTCTGATCCGCGACCCCGCGCGCGTCGTCGCAAGTTATGCGGCGAAGCGCGTCATGGTGCGTCCCGACCATCTCGGTACTGCCAAGCAAGTCGAATTCTTCGACCGCGAGGCCGATCGCCTGGGCCATGCGCCACCGGTCGTCGACAGCGCCGACATCCTGCGCGATCCGCCCGCCATGCTGCAGAAATTGTGCGCAGCGCTGGGGATCGCCTGGGACCCGGCGATGCTTCACTGGGAGGCTGGAATCCACGACACCGATGGGGTGTGGGCATCGCACTGGTACGACGCGGTCGTGTCAAGCACCGGTTTCGGCGCGCCCGACAAGCCGCTGCCTGACTTGTCGGCCGAGGGACGGGCCGTCGCGGACGCGTGCCGGCGCGACTACGACTATCTTGCACAGCACAAGATCGGGGCCTGACACGACTGGGGCGCCAAGCGCAGCAATTATGACCGGTCACGATTTTTCGCTGTCCTAACAAGTCCTGTTTTGCCATCCATTGGATGGGCACCAACAACAGGCGGGTCGGATATGCAATCGCGAGTGAAGTTCGGCGGTTTTCTGCGGGGAATCGCATTTGGTTCGGCGGCGCTTTTCGCAGTGTCGGCACAGGCGCAGGATAGCGCCGGTCAGACCGTCATCACCGCCGCGCGCTACATCGATGTGCTGTCTGGCAAGACGGTTGAGCATCCCGCGATCTTCGTTGGGGCAGACGGCCGCATCACCGGCATCGCCGACGCCCGCACGGTCCGCTGGGGCGCGAACGTCAAGCATATCGATCTTGGCGACAAGACGCTGCTTCCCGGGCTGATCGACATGCATGTCCACCTCGACGGCCCCGCCGACATCGGCGGCTATCGCGGGCTGGAATTCACCGACAGTTTCTGGGGCATGACCGCGGTCAAGAATGCGCATGACATGCTCGACGCCGGGTTTACCACCGTGCGCAACGTCGGGTCGGGCGAACGCAACGATATCGGGCTGAAGCAGGCGATCGATGCCGGCTATGCCGTCGGTCCGCGGATCGTGCCCGCTGGCTATGCGCTCGGCGCGACGGGCGGGCATTGCGACAGTACCTATCTGCCGCCCAGTCTGGAAAAGGACCATAAGGAAGAGGGCGTCGGCGATACGCCGGACGAGCTTCGCTATCAGGTCCGTCGCCAGCGCAAATATGGCGCCGAGGTGATCAAGGTCTGCGCAACCGGTGGCGTTTTCTCGCGCAACACCGAGCCGGGCCAGCAACAGCTCAACGATGCCGAGCTGAAGGCGATCGCTGACGAGGCGCACCAGTGGGGCCTGCGCGTTGCCGCGCACGCCCATGGCGCCAGCGGTATCCGCGCGGCGATCGGTGCGGGGATCGACACGATCGAACATGTCAGCCTGCTCGACGACGAAGGCATTCGCATGGCGCTCGCGCGCAAGCGCCCTGTGTGGTTCTCGATGGATATCTACAACACCGAATATACGCAGGCCGAAGGCGCGAAGAATGGCGTGCTGGAGGATAATCTGCGCAAGGATCGCGAGATCGCGCAAATCCAGCGCGAGAATTTCCGCAAGGCGCACAAGGCCGGCGTCCGTATGGTGTTCGGCTCCGATGCGGGCGTGATGCCGCACGGGCAGGTCGGCAAGCAGTTCCGCGTGATGGTCGAATATGGGATGACCCCGCTCGACGCGATCCAGGCGGCAACGCGCAACGCAGCGCAGGCGCTCGATCGTGAAAAGGATGTCGGGGCGATCGCGGTCGGTTGCTATGCCGATATCATCGCCGTCGACGGCGACCCGCTGACTGACGTGCGGCAGCTCGAGGATGTCGACGCGGTGATAAAGGGCGGGGTGCTGGTGAAGGGCGGGTAGGACCCGCCCCGGCTCAGATCACCAGCCGGTCAACCATCGCGTCGCGCATTGCGGGCGTCAGGTTCAGTACCGCCTCGGCATAGGTCGGGATATCGCCATGGTCGCGGCGCACCGTGGCAAGCGCGGCGTCGAGATAGGCGGGATTTACCGACATCAGCGAACGAATGGCATCCTCGTGGATTTCGGCGCCATAGCGTGCGCGGATATGCGCCGCGCCCTGTGCGATCCGCTCGTCGATCTTTCCGGCGGTGTTGGTCAGCAGATAATTCTGCATCAGGTCGTCCTCATGGACGCCGAGCAGGCGATGGACGATCGCCACGGCAAAGCCGGTGCGATCCTTGCCCGCGACGCAGTGGACCAGGCTCGGCGCGTCATATTCGGCCAGCGCCGACAGATAGAGGCGCAGCGTGGCGACGAGCGCGGGGCGATAGGGCATGCCGGCATAGGTGTCGATCATCCGCGCCCGCGCGGTCTCGCCGTCGATCGCGCCGCCCGCCGCCTGCAGATGCGGCGCCAGGCCCGCGGTAACTCCGCCGGCGAACAGAACGCGGGCCGAGAAATTCTCCGACCGGCGGCACGGGTGCAACTCGCGCTCGTCGTCGCCGCGCAGGTCGATGACCGTTTCGAGGCCGAGCGCGTCGAGCGCGGTCAGGTCTTCGTCGCTCGCGGCCTCATGGTGCGCCGAACGCCAGAGGATCGCCTCGCGCAGCCGCCCGCCACCGTCGACGGCATAGCCGCCATAGTCGCGGAAATTGTGGATGCCCGACAGGGGCAGGACGCGCTCGGCGAGCATGATCAATCTCCTGTAAACACCGGATCCCGCTTTTCGACAAAGGCGTTGATCGCCTCCCGGTTGTCGGCGGTCTCGTGAACGATGGCCTGATAGGCGGCGCTGAGCTCCAGAATATCGCTCATCCGGCTGTGCTGCGCCTCACGGAGCAGGCGCTTGGTGAGGCGAAGGGCACGGGACGGATTGCACACGATGCGTTCGGCGATGGCGATCGCCCGGTCCAGAAGTTCGGCGTCGGGCACGACCTCGGTAACCAGACCATAATCCTTCGCGGTTGCGGCATCGAAGCGGTCGCCGGTCAGGAAAAGCTCGGCAGCGCGCGGATAGCCGAGGACCTTTTGCAGCAGCCACGCCCCGCCGTCACCGGGGACGATCCCTACCTTGATAAAGCTGCATGCGAACTTGGCGCTTTCGGCGGCGATGCGAATGTCGGCGGTGCACGCCAGATCGCAGCCGAGCCCGATCGCGTGGCCGTTGACCGCGGCGATCATCGGCACTTCGCAGTCCATCAATGCGCGGATGACCGCCTGCACGCCCTTGCGGTAATTCGCCCGGGTGGAATCGGGTTGGTCGAGCACCCCGATGCCCTGACGATTCTTCATTCCTTTCAGGTTTCCGCCCGCGCTGAAGGCCTTGCCGCTGCCGGTCAGGATGATGGCGCTGACGCCGCGGTCGTCACCGATCGCGCGGAGCGTGTCGATAATGTCCTGGCAATCCTCATGCGTCCCAATCGCGTTCATGCTTTCGGGTTTGATCATCGTCAGGATGGCGATCTTGCCACGCCGTTCGACACTCAGAAACTCGCCCATCAAAATGCTCCTCGTTCTCGCCAGGCAGGCTATGCCTCGCGGGTCATGGTTGCAAGCCGCGGATGGCGACCGGACGCGCTGACGCGCCCGGTCGCCGAAAGCCGCTTAGCGGACAGCGCCGCCTTCGCGCAGCGCTGCGACGCGCCCGGCGTCATAGCCAAGCGCGGCAAGAACGGCATCGCTATCGCCACCCACTGCCGGCGCGGGACGCGGAGTGTCGTTGATCGTTGCCGAATAGCGCGGCGCGGGGGCAGGCTGCGTCGCTCCGCCGACGGTCAGGAAGGTCTCGCGCTCGACATTGTGCGGATGCTGTGGCGCCTCGGCGAGCGAAAGCACCGGTGCAAAGCAGACGTCCGTCATTTCCATGATGGCGCACCATTCGTCGCGGGTCTTGGTTGCGAAGAGCGCGGTCAGCTTGTCCTTCAGCGGTCCCCACTGCGACGGGTCCATCTGGGCGTCGAATGCCGGATCCTTGTCAAGCCCGGTCTTCTCGCGGAGCAAAGCATAGAATTGCGGCTCGATCGAACCGATCGAGATGAACTTGCCGTCGGCGCAGGTATAGGTGTCATAGAAATGCGCGCCGGTATCGAGCATATTGGTGCCCGGCGCGTCATGCAGCCGTCCCATCGCCAGAAAGCCCCAGGTCATGCCCGCGAGCAGCGCCGAGCCGTCAGTCATCGCGCAATCGATCACCTGACCCTCGCCGGTATTCGCCGCATGGACGAGCGCGCTTGCCATGCCGAACGCCAGCATCATGCCGCCGCCACCGAAATCGCCGACATAGTTGACCGGCGGCACCGGCTTTTCGCCCGCGCGTCCGACCGTGTGGAGGACGCCCGAGAGGGCGATATAGTTGATGTCGTGGCCTGCCGCCTGGGCGTAGGGTCCGAACTGACCCCAGCCCGTCATCCGCCCGTAAACCAGTTTCGGATTGTCGGCGAGCAGGACGTCGGGGCCAAGTCCGAGCCGTTCCATCACCCCGGGACGATAGCCCTCGATAATCCCGTCAGCGCTCTTGCAGAGGTCACGGGCGATCTGCACGGCTTCGGGATTCTTCATGTCCAGTACGATCGAGGTACGGTTGCGCGAGAGCGGATCGCGCGGGTCCATGAAACCGCCCGGTCGGTCGATACGAATGACCTCCGCGCCATGGTCGGCCAGCATCATGCCGCAGAAGGGGCCGGGGCCGATCCCTGCAAATTCGATGATCCTGATGCCTTTGAGAGGGCCCGCCATGTCTGTCTCCTTCTGATTTCCAATGTTTCAGTTTCATGCACGCGATCTTCAAAGTGTCGCGGAAATGTCAAACCAATGCCGCCCGCCTGTCATCACGCGGGCCTATCCGGCCAGCAGAGAATCGCCATCCGGGGCCTATCCGCTGATGACCATATCGATCGACCGTCGCCGATTTACGCAGGGGCTGGTCGCTTCGGCGTTCGCCGGACTTGCGCTCCACAGCCGCCGCGTCTCGGCACACATGCTCGCCGAAAGCGGCGGCTTCGGGGTTCCCGTTCCCGATCCTGCGGCGATCCTCGATCTGCCGCCGGGCTTTTCGTACACGATCCTGTCGCAGTTCGGTCAGCCGATGAGCGACGGAAATCGCGTTCCCAACAGCGCCGACGGCATGGGGTGCACGGTGCTGCCGGACGGGCGGCTTTGCCTGATGCGTAATCACGAACTGGACCCCGCCGATTTCAAATCGGGCGCCTTCGCCACTGGTGCGGATGCCGGCGCCGCGTTCGATCGCCTGGGCGGACGCGCTCTGCCGGGCGGAGCGTCGACGCTGATCCTCGACCCCGAAACGCTGGTGGTCGAAGAACAATATCTCGCGCTCGCTGGTACGATCCGCAATTGCTCGGGTGGGATGACGCCCTGGGGCAGTTGGCTGAGCTGCGAGGAAGATGTCTCGAATGCGGGAAAGCTTGGCCACGACCACGGCTGGGTATTCGAAATTCCCGTTGCGCCCGGCGGGCTCGTCGCTGCCGAGCCTGTTCGTGCAATGGGTCGCTTCAACCATGAGGCCGCAGTGTGCGACCCGAAGAGCGGCGTCATCTATATGACCGAGGATCGGCAGGACAGCCTCTTCTATCGTTTTGTCCCGCACCAGCGCGGCGTTCTTCGTGCCGGGGGCCGTTTGCAGGCATTGGCCTTTTCGGCGCCCGGATTGACCGACACGCGCAACTGGTCGCGCGCCGCATTTCCGATGCAGAGCTGGCAGGATGTGCGCTGGGTCGATCTCGATCAGGTCGAAAGTCCCGCCGACGACCTGCGCAAGCGCGGTGCGCGCGCCGGTGCCGCGATCTTTGCGCGCGGGGAAGGTATTCACGGCGGTGACGGAGAAATCTATTTCACATGCACCTCGGGCGGCCCGGTACGGCGCGGGCAGATCATGCGCTATCGCCCGTCGGCCGCCGAGGGCACCGCTGCCGAAGCGCAGACGCCCGGACGATTGCAGCTCTTTCTTGAATCGACCGAACCCGAACATTTCTGTTTCGGCGACAATCTGACCGTTGCGCCGAACGGCGATCTGATCGTCTGCGAAGATCGCCGGGGTGCCAAGCCCGACAACTGGCTGCGCGGCGTCACGCCGGACGGAAAGGTCTATCCCTTCGCCCGGGTGACGGCGCAAACCAAATGCGCGGGCGTCTGTTTCGCGCCCGACGGCAAGACGATGTTCCTCAATCTCTACAGCCCGGCACGGACGATCGCCGTGCGCGGGCCGTTCTGAGTAGGGCACATCAGATCCGTTCGATGATGATCGCCGGCGCCATGCCGCCTGCGGCACACATGGTGACGAGGCCATAGCGACCACCCGAACGCTCGAGTTCGTCGAGCGCGGTGCCGATCAGGATCGACCCCGTCGCGCCGATCGGATGGCCCAGCGCCATCGAGCCGCCGTTGATGTTCACCTTTTCGCGGTCGAGGTCCAGGTCGCGAATGAACTTCTCGGCCACGACCGAAAAAGCTTCGTTGATTTCCCAGACATCGATGTCCTCCTTGGTGAGGCCGGCCTTTTCGAGCACCTTCTTCGCCGCTGGAACGGGCGCGTTGAGCATCAGCGTCGGATCGTCGCCGATGTTGGCGTAAGCGACGATGCGCGCGCGCGGCTTCAGGCCATTCTTCTCGGCATATTCCTTCGACGTCAGCAGGACCGCTGCCGCGCCATCGACGACGCCCGACGAATTGCCGGCATGGTGGAAATGCTGGATCTCCAGGTCGGGATAGCGGCGATTGATCTGCTTGCGGAAGGTGAAGCCGCCGCCCATGTCGAAGTCGGCGAGGCCGGCAAAGCTCGGTTTCAGCGAGGCAAGGCCTTCCGCGGTCGTTTCGGGGCGCGGAAACTCTTCATGATCCAGCGCGACGCTGCCGTCGGGGTTGAGCACGGGGACGACCGATTTCGCGAAGCGGCCTTCCTTGATCGCGCGGTCTGCGCGCTGCTGGCTGACGAGCGCAAGCGCGTCGAGGTCTTCGCGGCTGATCCCCTCGATCGTGGCGATCGCGTCGCCGCAAATCCCCTGATGCGACTGGGGGTGAAGCTCGTCGAGCGCCTCGTGGCCGGACCCCATCAGGCGCGGCGGCAGGCCGGCATTAGCCTGTTCGGCGGCATGGGCGGTGGTATAGCTCATCATCTCGGTACCGCCGGCGATGACGCAATCTTCCATGCCCGACATGACGGTCGCGGCGGCGAAGTTCACTGCGCTGATGCCGCCGCCGCAGAAGCGGTCGAGCGTCGTGCCGCTTGCCTTCGTGTCAAAACCGGCTGACAGCGCCGCCATGCGGCCGAGGTCGCCGCCCTGCTTGCCATTCTGCGAAGAGGTCGACCAGACGATGTCGTCAACCGTTGCGGTGTCGAGGTTGTTGCGGTCGCGGATCGCGGCGAGAACCGTCGCGGCGAGATGCTGCGGGTGGAGGTGCGACAAGGCGCCCTTGCCGGGCTTGCCGATCCCACGCGGGGTGCGGACGGCGTCGATAATATAGGCTTCGGCCATGATGATAGTCCTTTCTGAGGGGATAGAGGCTTAACGGGGGGCCATTCTGATCGCGCCGTCGAGACGGACGGCCTGGCCATTGAAGTAAGTATTGCGAACCATTTCCATCGCGAGGCTGGCATATTCCTCGGCCTTGCCGAGGCGCTTGGGGAAGGGGACCGATGCCTCCAGGCTTTCCTTCACCTTCGGGTTCATATTGTTGAGCAGCGGCGTGCCGAACACCCCAGGCATGATCGAATTGACGCGAATGCCGAGGTCCATCAGGTCGCGCGCCATCGGCAGGACCAGGCCATTTACGCCGGCCTTTGCCGAGCCATAGATCACCTGACCGATCTGGCCGTCCTGCGCCGCGACCGAGGCGGTCAGCACGATCGCGCCACGTTCGCCATCTTCCATTTCGGGAAGCGTCGCCATGCCTTCGGCGGAGATGGAAGCAACGCGATAGCTAGCGGTCAGGATACCCTCGACGCCGAAGGCGTAGTCCGCGGTCGGCGTACGACGATAGCTGCCCGTCTCCTTGTCGAACGCGAGCGTCTTGCCGCGGCGCGACGTCATCGCGCAGTGGACGCACACGCGTTCCTGGCCGTGCGCGGCGCGCGCCTTGGCATAGCCGTCGAGGACCGACTGTTCGTCTGTGATGTCGACACGAACGAACACGCCGCCGATCGATTTCGCGACCTCTTCACCCAATGCTTCGTTGATATCGAAGATGGCGACCTTGACGCCCGCCGCGGCCAGCGCTTCGGCGGTCGCGCGTCCAAGACCGGATGCGCCCCCGGTTACGACTGCAGCAGTATTGGAATCGAGTTTCATGCGGGGAGGCTCCTTCAGGCGGGAATCTGGTTGAAGGGGATGCCCTTGTCGGGGCGATGGTCTTGCGGCAGGCCGAGGATGCGTTCGGCTATAGTGTTGAGCAGCGTCTCGTCGGAACCGCCGGCGATGCGGCCCGTCGGTGCATTGATCCAGCTCGATGCCCAATCATCCTTCGGCGAGGCATGCTCGTCGAAGAGGAAGGCGTCGGTTCCCTGCAGATCGAGAGCGAGTTCGGACAGCTTCTGACGCGAGCGCACCGCGACAAGCTTGTTGAGCGATCCCTCGGGCCCCGGGGTCATGCCCGCCTGCATCATCAGCCGCGCGCGGCGATTGATCGAATCGAGCCCGGCGCGCATCGCATAGTTGCGGGCGATCTGCTGTCGGATGCGGCCATCCTCGATCGCTGGACGCCCGTTAAGCTTCAGCTCTTTCGCCAGGTCTACGAACAGGTCGAGGTGCGGGCCGAAGCCTGCGCTGTCGGTCGCAACATAGCGTTCGATCATCAGCGTCGCCAAGGCGACGGAAAAGCCACCGCCGACTGGCGACATGCGATGGTCGTCGCTGATCTTCACATCGTCGAAAAAGACCTCGTTGACGTGGCTGTCGCCGCCGGCAAGCTTGATCGGTCGCACGGTGACGCCCGGCGCCTTCATGTCGACCCAGAAATAGGTCAGGCCCTTGTGCTTGGCGACCGTCGGGTCGGTGCGCACGACGATGACGCCATAATCGCTATATTGCGCCCAGCTGGTCCAGACTTTCTGGCCATTGATCTTCCAGCCATTGCCATCGGTCTCGGCACGGGTGCGCAGGCCGGCAAGGTCGGTGCCTCCCGATGGCTCCGAAAAGAGCTGGCACCAGATTTCTTCGCCCTTCAGCGCTTTGACGACCCGCTCCTTCACGAACTCCTTGTCGGCGCCGAACTGCATCAACACGGGGACCGGCATGCCGAGCGAGATGCCGAAATAGACATTCGGAAAACCGTGCTTCATCTCCTCGGCCTCGAAGGTGATCTTCTCGATATGGCCCAGGCCCTGGCCGCCATATTCGGTGGGCCAGTTGATGCCGGCATATCCGGCGTCGAACTTCGCCTTCTGATAGCGGCGGCCGAGCGCGAGATCCTCTTCGACGGTCAAACCCTTGCGAGCGGCCTTGCCGAAGGTCGCGACCACGGATTCGCACCAGGCGGACGCGTTGGTGCGATAGGCTTCGAGATCGCTCATGCGACATCTCCTGCAAGTCGGTCGACCAGAATATCTTCCCAGAAGAAGCTGCTTCCCTGTTCGAGCGCGAGACTACGCGCACGGCGCATATGGAGGTGCAGGCCGATTTCCCACGTCACCCCGATGCCGCCGTGAATCTGAACGCAATCGCGCGCGGCCGTGTCATAGGCTTCAGTCGCCGACAGTCGCGCTGCCGCCGCCGCGGTGATGAAATCGCTGCTTCCTTCGGATGCCGCGGCGTGGATCGCATTGGCGCGGGCCAGTTCGACAAAGCCGTAAAGTTCGGCGATCCGGTGCTTGATCGACTGGAAGGCCCCGATAGGCTGGCCAAAGGCTTTGCGCGTGATGGCATAGTCGCGCGCGATTTCCATCAGCGCTTCGGCCCCGCCGGTTTGTTCGTGCGCCGTGACAACCGCCTGCAGGGCAAGGACATGGAGCGCCGCGGTGCGCGCGTCGTCGCCCGTTGCAACGAGTTCCGCGGGCGTTCCGGAGAAGACGAGGTCCGCAATGCAGCGGCTGTTGTCAAAGCTGTCGACGGCGGTCCGTGTGACGCCGGACAAGTCCGCTATGACGAGCGCCGGTTTGTCGCCGGTAGATGCGAAGACGATAGCGACGTCCGCGAACAGCCCGCCCGAAACCCCGTTGGCGTGACCGTTTAACCGATCGGCCGCCCAGGTAGCGGTCGGTTGGGCGGGCAGGGCGTCCGGTCCCGAAGCAAAGGCGATCGTGCCGATCGCCTCACCGCTAGCGAGGCCGGGCAGCCAGCGTTCCTTCTGCGCGTCGGAGCCGTAAAGTTCGATCGCTTTTGCCGCGCCGAAGCTTGAAGTAAGAAAGGGTGCGCCGCTCAGCGTGCGTCCGGCCTGATGCGCAATCAGCCCCAATTCGACCAAGCCGAGCGCAAGGCCGCCATAGGCTTCGGGCAGGGCGAGCGCGGTCCAGCCCTGTTCCTTCGCGGTCGTCCAGAAGGCTTCGTGATACTTCCCAGTCGTCTGGAGCAGGGGCAGCAAGTCGTCCTTGCTGATCCGCGCCTCGATCGCACGCCGCGATTCGGTTGCGATCGCCTGCTGCCCTTCGTCGTACAAAATCGACATTGGCCCGATTCCTCTACCCATATGTTTCCGGCCATCATCCGGACGTTAACGTAAACGTCAAGCACTTTGACGCTACGGTTCGATGACCGTCAACTGCCGCAAGCGTCAGGCGAGCCCAGCTTTCCAATCGCGTCTGATTTTCTTTGCGAGGCTCCATTTGTGAACCTCTGTGGGGCCGTCGTAGATGCGGAAGGCGCGTATTTCGCGAAAGACCTGTTCAACGATCGTCTTGTCGGTGACGCCTGTGCCGCCCATAACCTGGACGCAGCGGTCGGCGATGCGCATCAGCGCCTCCGACACCGCGACCTTTGCCATCGAACTTTCGACCGTTCCGAGCGATCCGGTGTCCAAAACCCCCGCGCACCAGTCGATCATCAGCTCGGCCTGTTTCAGGTCGATCATATTCTCGGCGAGCATGAAGCCCACGCCTTCGTGATCGATCAGCGGCTTGCCGAACGCTTCGCGGCGGTTGGCATAGTCGGTCGCGATCTCGTGCGCGCGGATGCACGCGCCAAGCCAGCGCATGCAGTGCGACAGCCGCGCCGGCGAGAGGCGGACCTGCGCGTAGCGAAAGCCTTCGCCCGCCTCGCCCAGCATCTGGTCGGCCGGAACGCGCAGATTGTCGATCGTCAGCGTCGCGTGCCCGCCAGGCATCGAACTGTCGATCGTGTTCGGCACATGCTCGATGCGGATCGCGGGATCGGGCAAGTCGACGAGGAACATGCACGCGCCCTGTTCGGCCTTCGCCATCACGATGCCGACGCGCGCACCCTGCGCGCCGGTGATGAAGGTCTTGCGGCCGTTCACCACCCAATGGTTGCCGTCGAGGTGGCAGGTCGTCTTCATCATCGACGGGTCGGACCCCGCACCGCCGTCCTCGGCAGGCTCGGTCATGAAGAAGGCCGAGCGCACACGGCCTTCGACCATCGGCGTCAGGAAGCGCTCCTTGATCTCGGGACTGCCGACATGGCCGAGCAGGTACATGTTACCCTCGTCGGGCGCGGCGGTGTTGCACGCGAGCGGGCCGAGCGGCGACAGGCCGCTCTTGATTAGCACCACCGCGGTCTCGCGCTGGTTCAGGTGGCTGCCGTCCGACAGGATATGCGGCGTGAGGACACGGGCGGCGCGCGCATGTTCGCGCATCTCCATCACCAGCTCCTCGGTCGGCGCGCCATGATGATCGCGGCGCGGATCCTTCTCGTAAGGAACCACGATCTCCCGAACAAATGCCTCTACCTTCGACGCTATCCCCAGCGCGCGATCCGATATGCCTTCGCTCGTCGTCATCCTGATTCCCTTCACTGTCTATGCAACTGCTCAACCCGACGTTGACGTAAGCGTCAAGTTAATTCATGGGCGAACGCGACTATGCCGTAAGGGCAAGGCTTACACAGGGAAGGACAGCGAATGGCTTTCAAGACGCGCATCACCGAAATGTTGGGTATCGAGCATCCGATCGTTCAGGGCGGTATGCAAAGCGTCGGCTATGCCGAACTCGCCAGCGCGGTGTCGAACGCAGGCGGCCTCGGCCTGCTGACTGCGCTGACCCAGCCCAGCCCGGAAGCGCTGCGCGAAGAGATCGAACGCTGCCGGTCGATGACCGACAAACCCTTCGGCGTTAACATGACCGTGTTCCCGACGATCAACTCGCCCGATTACAAGGCTTATGCGCAGGCGATCATCGACGGCGGGGTCAAGATCGTCGAGACCGCCGGAACCCAGGCGGTCCGCGAAATCTGGGAGATGCTGAAGCCCCATGGCGTCACCATCCTCCACAAATGCACCGCGGTTCGCCATGCGCTCTCGGCCGAAAAGGCCGGTTGCGACATCATCTCGATCGACGGTTTCGAATGCGCCGGGCACCCTGGCGAGGATGATATTTCGGGCCTGATCCTGATCCCTGCGGCAGCCGACAAGGTCAAGATTCCGATGCTCGCCTCGGGCGGCTTCGGCGATGGGCGCGGGCTGGTCGCGGCGCTGACGCTCGGGGCCGAGGGCATCAACATGGGCACGCGTTTCTGTGCGACGGTCGAAGCGCCGATCCACGACAATGTGAAGCAGGCCTATCTCGACAATGACGAGCGTGGCAGCTTCCTGATCTTTCGCAGTTTCAAGAACACCGCGCGCGTCGGCCGTAGCCCCGTCAGCGAAGAAGTCGTCCGCCGCCTTTCGCAACCCGACGCGCAGTTCAGCGATGTCCAGGAACTGGTGGCCGGCGCCGCCGGTCGCGAGCTGCTGCAGACCGGCGACCTCAGCAAGGGCGTCTTCTGGGCCGGGATGGTCCAGGGCCTGATCCACGACATCCCGACCTGTCAGCAGTTGATCGACCGCATCATCGGCGATGCCGAAGCGATCATCGACCAGCGTCTCGCCGCCTTCCGGGTTTGACGAAAGACGCCGTGCCGCCTTGCGAGCCGGTAGCGGGTGCCGCTATGCTGGTGTGACCAACAACCAGCCGGCAGATCTCCCGCCGGATCGCAAGAGGGCGGTTTGACTATCATCGACTACAAGGGATTCGGCGGCGTTCGCCTCTCCGCCGATGCGGGCGGCGACGAAAACGATCCTGCGGTGCTGTTGCTGCCCGACGCGGGGCAGGGACGATCTGCCTGGCGCGCGGTCGCCGATGCGCTCGTGTTGTCGGGCCGACGCGTCGTCAATCTCGATCTGCGCGACGATAGCGAGGACTGGGGCGCGGAGGATATCGCCACGCGGGTCGAGGATTTGCGGGCGGTGCTCGCACAGCTCGGCTCGCGTCCCGTCGTGGTTGCAGCAAGACGCGGCGGATGGATCGCGGCCAACGCGCTCGCCCCCGACGGCGCGCAACTTGCGGCGGGACTGGTACTCGTCGACATGCCGGTGAACGAGGCATCGGTTGCGGCCGATACGGCCGCACGCCTTGCGCTGCCGACCCTCATATTGCGCGGCGGCTTCACGGCGGCCGAATGCACCCCGGCCAGCGACGCATTCAGCGCAGCGCTGCCGATCGGCGAAAGCGTGGATATCGAAGAAGCGGACCTGGCGCTTGCCGCGGACCGGACCGAGGCGCTGCTCGGCCAGCTGCTCGATTTCCTCGAACGGCGCCAACCGCGCGAAGCGATGGAGTTCCGGGCCGGCTCGGACCCGCGAACTTTGCGCGACGCGATGGGGTGTTTCGCGACGGGGATCACGATCGTCACCGCGCTCGACGAGCAGGGCGTTCCCGCCGGACTGACCGCCAACAGCTTCACCTCGGTCTCGCTCGACCCGCCGCTCTTGCTGGTCTGCGTGGCCAACACGTCGGGTACCGCCCCGGTGCTTCGCGGGGCGAGGCATTTCGGCGTGAACGTTTTGCAGATCGGTCAGCAGCCGGCCTCGAACCGTTTCGCGGCGAAGGGCGAGGATCGCTTTGCCAACCTGCCGTGGGCATCGGGCGAAACCGGCGTGCCGCTGTTGGGCGGATCACTCGTGTCGTTCGAATGCGAACGCGAATCGCTCCACGAAGCGGGGGATCATTTCATTCTCGTCGGCCGCGTGGTGCGCGCGCAGTTCGAACCGCACCGCGATCCCTTGCTCTATTTTCGTGGAAAGTACCGCCGGCTGCATTTCGCCTGATCGGTGGCGTGATTCCGTTCGGGGTCACGCCTGTCGAGCGAATGGGTCGGCATTCCGATCGCGCCCCCTGCGGCCACCGTTGACGACGCGCAGCAATCCCGGAACGCCCACGACGGCTTCGGCAGGTCCGCCGAAAAGGAAGCCCTGCGCCTGCGGACAACCTTCCTCCAGCACCATCCGCCGCTGCTCTTCGGTCTCCACCCCCTCCGCCACAACGGGCAGATCGAGGCTGCGGCCCAGCCCGACGATCGCGCGGATGATCGACCGTGCCGATTCATCGTCGGTCACATGGCTGACGAAACTGCGGTCGATCTTGATCTTGTCGAACGGAAAGGCCTGAAGGTTCGACAGCGATGAATAGCCGGTTCCGAAATCGTCCATCACGATCCGAACGCCCAGCGCCTTCAGCCGATGCATCGTCGCCAGCGCATTGTCGCGATCGCGCAGCATCACGCTCTCGGTAACCTCCAGTTCAAGGCGCGCCGCCTCGAGCCCGCTTTGGACCAGCGCGTCCTCGACGATGGCCGCCAGGTTGGGAAGCTGGAACTGCACCGGCGACACATTGACCTCCACGTTCACATGCCTTGGCCATTGCATCGCGGCGACGCAGGCTTCGCGCAGCACCCACTCGCCGATCGGGATGATCGCGCCGACGTCTTCGGCGATCGGGACAAAGGTTTCGGGCGGGATCGATCCGCGCGTCGGATGCGCCCAGCGCAGCAGCGCCTCATAGCCGACGATCTTTCCGCCCGCGGTCGCAACCAGCGGCTGGAACATCAGGCTTAGCTGCGCTCGCGGGATCGCATGGCGGAGATCATGTTCGAGTTCGCGCCGCTCGCGAACCAGCTTGTCCATGTCCAGGTCGAAGAAGCAGGCGAGTCCGCGCCCGCGCTCCTTCGCACGATAGAGCGCGACGTCCGCGTTGTGGCGAATGGTCTCGGCCGAATTCGCGTCCCCCGGATAGAGCGCGACTCCGATGCTGACGCCGACCGCCATCGGATCGCGCGTGATGTCCATCTCCTCCGCAAAGGAATCGAGGATGCGGCGGGCAAGCAACTGCGCATCGCGAACATCGTCGATCCCGCGCTGGATGATGAGGAATTCGTCGCCGCCGATCCGCGCGACAACGTCGATCTCGCGCGTCACTTCGCGCAGCAAGGTCGCGACACGGCACAGAATGGCGTCGCCCGCGGCGTGTCCGAACAGATCGTTGACCGCCTTGAAGCGATCGAGGTCGAGCGCGAACAGCGCGAAATTTTCGCCGCTCCGCACCAGTCCTTCGAGTGCGGCGGTGAAGCGCGTGCGGTTCGGCAGGCCCGTCAATCCATCGTGCGCGGCCAGATGTTCGACCTGAAGCTCCGCGCGTTTCCGCGCGGTCAGGTCGCGCACCGCGAGTACCTGGCAGCGGCGGCCTCTATACTCGATGGCGTGGGCGGCTATTTCGACGATGATCTCCACGCCGTCGGGGCGGTGGATCGTGGCCTCGGCAGGGCGTTCGCGGCGCGCGTCGAGGGGAAGGCCGTCGCCGGGTTCCAGCCAGGCGCGGGCATCGCTTCCCACCAAAGTGGCGACATCGACGCCGAGCAGGGCCGCAAGCTGACCGTTCGCCTCCAGGATATGCCCGTCGTTCAGGATCGCCAGCCCCTCCAGCGTGGCGTCGGCAAGACCGCGCAGGTCGGTAAAGATCCGGTCGAGAAAGGCGCCCACCAGAACGAGCGAGATCAGGCCGAGCGCGGCCGCGACGATGGCGACGACCAGCCAGCTTCCCGTGCCGGTGCCGATCGGATGCGTCGGGTCGGGCATCAACACGGTGGCGGACATCGCGGTGAAGTGGAGCGCGACGACGCCAAGGACCGCGAGCGTCGCGGGAATGGCGATCCGGGTGCGCGCCGAGAGCCGTCCAAAGGCGTAAAAGCCGAGCGCGAAACAGGCCGCCACGACCAGAAAGGCCGCGGCGATGGCGACCCAGTCATAGCGTACCGTGGCCGGCGCGATGATCGCCGCCATGCCGGTGAAGTGCATCACCGCGACGCCCGATCCCGCGCAAAGGCCCGCGGCCATGCTCGCCAACGGCCTGAATGCGCGTCCCGCGATCAGGAAAGCGAGCCAGAAAAAGAGGATCGCGAACAGCACCGACAGCGCGGTCAGGCTGGGATCGACGCGCAGCGGCATCGGCCCGTCATAGGCAAGCATCGCGATGAAGTGCGTCGCCCAGACGCCGACGCCGGCAGCGAGCGCGGCGATCGCCACCCATTGGCGGCGGCGGACCTCCACGCAATCGGTCGAGCGTTGCAGCAGCAGGAACAGCGCCGCGCTTCCCACGATCCAGACGAGTGCGGCGAGCAGGACCAGCCGCAGATCATGTTGGCCGACGATACATTCGAACACACGAAACATAAGGACCCCCAGTCGATGGGGATTGGTCGGCGATGTGCGGTAAATGCCAGCTTAGGGCTCAAGGCAAGTCTGATCCACTATGGACCAAGCCGTCGGTTCTGCGCGGGAACCTGACGCGGAACGGGGCGTAGCCAATATGGTTACTGCCGAATTGGCAGCGATTGTTAGGTCTAAGTTGTGGAAGGACGCGTGGCAGTCCGTAAGGGAAAGGAACGGCGCGGAGGTTGCGCCGGCGAGGGGCCATGCATGATTTCGGTTTCTATACGGGCGTGGGCGGATGAAGGCCGCTACGGAATCGCGCGCTTCAAACGTCGATATGGGGGAACATCGGGCGCGTTCGGGCGCGCAGGCGACGGCGGTTGCGGAGGCAAGCGTCGGTTTCCATTACGAAATCCCGGGTGGCATTGTAACGTCATGACGCCATGTTATGACTTCACCACAAGGGCAGTCGCAAAAACGAATGAGCGGCCATGAGCGAAGAACGACAGGGGGACCACAATGATGCCCTGCTTGCCCGGCTGACGCCGAGCGAACGACGCTGCCTGGAACTTGTCGACCGGGGACTCAATTCCAAAGAGATCGCGCGCGAACTCGACCGATCACCGAACAGCGTCGACACCTGGCTGCGTTCGGCGGTTCGCAAACTGGGTGCACGGAACCGCCATCAGGCGGCCAAGATGGTGGCGAACGCGGCAAAACCCGCAGAAAACGGCCATGTTACCCCCCTCTCAATTTTGAGATACCAAGATTCGCACATTCCTGCCGAGGGCGTTTCCAGTGAGATGGAGACGTCGGCGGGGGAAGGCAACGGTCTCGCTGAACTCGAACAGATCGAACGTAATCATCCGGAATCGCACGATATCGGAGACGGGAAATCTTGGCTCGAGCCATCGCATCCGATTGCCAAGTTCTTCGGGGGAGAAAACAGGAACTCGCCAGTCCAGAATGTACTGCTCATCGTGGCGATCGCGATCCTCATCAGTATTGCGTTCACTCTCGTCATGAGCAGCTATCTCGGCCTGTCCCGGCTCCTGTCTTCCCCCTGATCGACCCGTCCCACCTGGACGGGTGGGGGATCTTACAATGCTGAAAGTGACCGGCCCCCACCGAGTGGTCCGCTGGGATTGTTAGTGCATTGACGCGTCCATCGCCAGTGTTGGCCGCAGGTGGAGCGAAGCGGAACCGGCGGGCGACACTGGCGATGGAACGGCCTC